>MRWG01000167.1_pt1 | contig 283808 bp, 281 predicted proteins | sample 1013341 | NCBI WGS metagenome assembly MRWG01 (sample SAMN06117577, study PRJNA244670) | biofilm metagenome | biome: Water; feature: Cathode Biofilm; material: Biofilm; isolation source: microbial consortium enriched at the cathode of a solar microbial fuel cell | place: USA: District of Columbia... | reverse complement strand
CCTGGCGCGCCAACAGCTGCGGCACCTGACGCAATTCCTCGGCTGGGCCGAGCCGCTGATGCGCCGGTTGATCCTGCTGATGGCGGCAGCACGCCGAGATCTGCCGCCATCAGCAGGATCAACCGGCGCATCAGCGGCTCGGCCCAGCCGAGGAATTGCGTCAGGTGCCGCAGCTGTTGGCGCGCCAGGAAGGGCAGGCAGGGCAGGCGGCCCAGGCCGAGCGTGCGGCCCATCTGGCCGGTCAGCCAGTCCAGCCGGTCGAGGCTGAAGCGCACGGCATGCACGACGGGATTTGCGGTCTGGGTCATGGGGCCGATGATGCGGGCTGTCCGGACGCGCCGGATTCGCGGCGGTGTATCCCCGGGGTGTGTGGAAGGGGAACGCCCGGGCCGCAACAGGGAGAGCGCCGCACGGCCGGGCTGTGTCAGACAGGTTTGCGACCCGATACACCCGAGGCGCACCCGAAAAAGTATTCGTGATAGTCCGTTCGAAGTCCGGCAGCTTCCAGCTCTGCGGCGAAATTCCGTGCATTCCCAAAACTTGCCGTGTACTGTCCAATCATCGAGAAATCCTTCGCGCCCTGAAGGAACAGCCTTTCGACCATCGGAAGCACGCCGGTCATGTGAAACCGGTACAATGGCCGAAGCATCCAGCCGGACGGATCGGACGCTTCAATAAAAGAAAAGGTCCCGCCGGGTTTAAGGACGCGGGCGACCAGTCTGGCGAGGTCGGCCTGCTGGGACGGGTTGAATGTTTTGAGTCCGAAGGTCGAGACCAGGAAGTCTGCGCTCTCCTCCGGCAGTTGGCTGTTGAATACATTGTCTTCGATGAAGGCAATCTTGTGCGCCCTATGTTGATGCAGTCGCGCCATGGCGTGTTCGTGCATGCCGGTCGAGATATCGATGGCGGTGATAGCGCCCAAGTCCGGGAAGCGTTTCAGGAGGTGGGGCCACGCTTCACCGGTGCCCGCCATCAGATCGTATCCCAGGGCCAGCCCGCTTCCGGGCACTGGCAAGGCGGCGACGCATTGGCGTCTCCAGCGCTCTGTGAAGCCGAACGAACATGCATAGCTGAACGCGATGTACCGACCGGAGCACCGGTCGAAAATGTCCTTCACATAGGCGGGTTCATATATATCGGGCGCGGGGCCGTGGGGATCAGTCATGCAGGGAAGTCTCCGGAATTCCCGCCAGAGTAGCAAGCTTTGCGTTTCTGACGATGTGTCAGAACGTCAAATGGGCCCGAGAAAAATCCTCGCGGATTTTCCGTGATGACACGTCGGTCCAACCCGTGTCTCCGGTTTGAGCCCGGGGAGGCGGGGTGTGGGGGAAAATGTAGGGTGGGTTGAGCGGAGCGATACCCACCATGGGCTATGGGGGTCACTGTATGGCATGGTGGGTATCGGCGTTGCCTCAACCCACCCTACGGGGCAGGTGTGGAGAGGGAATCATGCCTTGCGGAGTTCGGAGTGGGATTTCAGGACGCGGTCGCCATCTTCCTGTTTGATGAGGTAGGCGGGGTCGTCCTGTGTTGCATTCCGTTTCACCTCGTTGCCCTTGATCGTGCGGGTGACCGTGTCTGTGAAGCGCTCGTCCACCTTGCCGGTGGCGGTGCCGTCGCCCCAGTCCCATTCCACTTTCGTGCCGATAGTGTAGCCGTCGGTTGCCATCAGTCGCCTTTCTTTTCCGGAATGTCGTCATGCCTGGTAGAGGCCAGGTCTTCGAGCTCGGACTCGCTCATCGAGTCGTACATCTCCTTTGACGCGCCTTGCAGGTCGCTGACCTTTGTCTCGCCGCGCTTGGCGGACAACGCCGCGCCGGCGGCCTTCTGCTGGGCTTCGGATACGGCAGGCATGGAGGGCTCCTTCGCGCATGGGTCTCGCGGAAGGAACGGGGGAGGGCGGGATGGGTTCCGGAACTCTCATTCCTGTCATCCCGGATATTTGCTGGCGCAAATTCCGGGATGACAGGGATGGGGACTGTGGGCCGAAATTCCGGATCAAGCCGGGGGAGGCGGAGTTGGAGGATTGTAGGGTGGGTTGAGCGGAGCGATACCCACCATGGGCTATGGAGGTTACTGTATGGCATGGTGGGTATCGGCGTTGCCTCAACCCACCCTACGAATGCGGTGTGTGGGGGACGCGTAGGGCGGGTTAGCGAAGCGTAACCCGCCGATATGGAAGAGGTGGCGGGTCATGACCCGCCCTACGGGTTAAACATCCACCTCGGCTTCCAGCGCGAATTCCTCGATGAACTCACGGCGGGGCTCCACGATGTCGCCCATGAGTTTGGTGAACATTTCGTCGGCTTCTTCCATATGGTCGACGCGGACCTGAAGCAGGGTGCGGGCGTTGGAGTCGAGCGTGGTTTCCCAGAGCTGGTCGGCGTTCATTTCACCGAGGCCCTTGTAGCGCTGGATCTTGATGCCGTCGCGGCCCGCCGTCAGGACGGCCTGGAACAGGGCACACGGTCCGTGGACGGTGATTTCGCCGCCCTTGTCACGGCGCAGGATCAGCGGCTGGTCATACAGCTCTCGCAGGCCTTCGGCGCGTTCGGCGAGGCGGATCGCGTCCTGGCTGACCAGAAGGGGCGCGGGCAAGACGGAGGTTTCGTCCACGCCGCGCACGGTGCGCTGCAGGACGAGGCTGCCCTCGGCGAAGCGGCCCTGCCAATTGTCCTCGCCCTCTTCGGCGATGCGGTTGAGGCGTTCAGCGGTCTTCTGTGCTTCCGCCTCTCCGGCGCCGGCGGCCATCGCGCCGGCCATGGCGGCCTGTTCCAGCAGGTCTGCCGGGGCGCGCAGGGCGAGCCGGGCGAGGTTCGCCTTGAAGTTCGAGGCGGCGCGCACACGGTCGCGCAAATCTTCGCCCGCAATCTGGGTGCCGTCCGGCAGGATCAGCGCCTCGCCGGACGTGCCTTCGTCGATGAGGTAGGAATCAAGCTCTGCATCATCCTTCAGGTACCGTTCGGACTTGCCGCGCGAGACCTTGTAGAGCGGCGGCTGGGCGATGTAGAGATAGCCCTTCTCGATCAGCTCCGGCATCTGACGATAGAAGAAGGTCAGCAGCAGGGTACGGATGTGCGCGCCGTCGACATCAGCATCGGTCATGATGATGATCTTGTGATAGCGCAGCTTGTTGATGTCGAACTCGTCCCGGCCGATGCCCGCGCCGAGCGCCATGATCAGCGTGCCGACCTGATCCGAGGACAGCATCTTGTCAAAGCGTGCGCGTTCCACGTTCAGGATTTTCCCGCGCAGGGGCAGGATGGCCTGGTTCTGTCGCTCGCGGCCCTGTTTGGCAGAGCCGCCAGCCGAGTCACCCTCGACGATGAAGAGTTCGGATTTCGCCGGGTCTTTCTCCTGACAGTCGGCCAGCTTGCCGGGCAGGGAGGTGATGTCGAGCGCAGACTTGCGACGCGTCAGCTCGCGGGCCTTGCGGGCCGCTTCGCGCGCCGCCGCTGCCTCGACGATCTTCTGCATGATCTCGTGTGCTTCCTTCGGGTGTTCCTCGAACCATTCGGCGAGTTTTTCGCCCATCAGGCTCTCGACCACGGGGCGCACTTCGGAAGAGACGAGCTTGTCTTTTGTCTGGGAGCTGAATTTCGGATCCGGCACTTTCACGGACAGGACGCAGGTCAGGCCCTCGCGCGCATCATCGCCGGAAATCTCGACCTTGGATTTCTTCGCGATGCCGGTTTCGTTGGCATATTTGTTGATCAGGCGGGTCAGCGCGCCGCGGAAGCCGGCCAGATGGGTGCCGCCATCGCGCTGGGGGATGTTGTTGGTGAAGCAGAGCACGTTCTCGTGATAGCTGTCATTCCACTCCATCGCGACCTCGACCGTGATGCCGTCCTTCTCGCCGATGGCATAGACCGGCTCCGGGATCAGCTTCGACTTGGTCTTGTCGAGGTGTTCGACGAACGCCTTCACGCCGCCCTCATATTCGAGGGTCACTTCATAGGGCTCGGCGTCGCGCTCGTCGCGGAAGATGATCTTCACGCCGGAGTTCAGGAAGGCCAGCTCGCGCAGGCGGTGCTCCAGCGTCTTGCGGTCATAATCGGTCTTGGTGAAGGTCGACGGCGAGGCGAGGAAGCGCACAGCCGTGCCGGTATAGGGCTTGCCATTGTCGCGGTTGGGGGAGGTGCCGCGCTCGACCAGGGGCGCCTCCACGCGGCCGCCCTCAATGAAGCGGACCCAGTGTTCCTTGCCATTGCGGTGAATGGTCAGCTCCAGCCAGTCCGACAGCGCGTTCACGACGGACACGCCGACGCCGTGCAGGCCGCCCGAGACCTTGTAGGAGTTTGAATCGAATTTCCCGCCCGCATGCAGCTGGGTCATGATGACTTCGGCGGCGGAGACGCCCTCGGTCGGGTGCATGTCGACCGGGATGCCACGGCCATTGTCGGTGATTTCGGCGGAGCCATCGGGGAAAAGCGTGACCGTGACACGGTCGGCATGACCGGCAAGCGCCTCATCAATGGCATTGTCGACGACTTCGTAGATCATGTGGTGCAGGCCGGACCCGTCATCGGTGTCGCCGATATACATGCCGGGGCGTTTGCGGACCGCTTCCAGGCCCTTCAGGACCTTGATCGAGCCGGCGCCATATTCGGGGGATTCAGCTTGCGTGCCTTCGGCCATAAAGGCCTCCTCATCGATTCGTGGATTCACCTTTGTTTATAGGGGGTTTGGGGGGCAAAGGCCACAGAGGAGAGGGGGATTTTGCAGCCGGTAAAATTCATTAAAAACAATGTGTTGCGGGGGAGTTTGGCGGGCCGTGCGTCCGTCTGCGGAGGAGCGCGGCGAAAACGCGTCAAAAAACCCCGGAATCAGGCCCGATTCCGGGGGGTGGGAGTCTCTCCAGATCCGTGTCTCCGGGCTTGACCCGGAGCCCCGAGCGGCTGGCTGCGTGGAGCCGACAGGGGAGGCCTCAAGGCGAGCCCTGGGAGAGAAATGGGTCCCGGATAAACGCTGCGCGTTTTCCGGGATGACACGGAAGAGAGCGCATTCGCAATCTTGTCATGCCGGAATTTGCGCCAGCAAGCATCCGGGACCCAGAGCTGTTGTGAAATGCTCAGTCCTGGAAGACCGGTTTGCGTTTCTGGGCGAAGGCGGCGGCGGCTTCGGCGAAATCGGGCGATTTGAGTTGTTCGGCGAAGGCCTTGCCCTCTTCGGCCATGCGCTGTTTCACGGCGTCGCGATTGGCGCGGATCAGCGCCTTGGAGCGGCGGATGGCCGTCGGCGCGGCGGCGGCGACCTGCTGGGCGCAGGCGGTGGCGGCGGCCATCAGGCCTGCATCCGGCACCACGCGCGAGACCAGACCGCACTCAAGCGCTTCCTGAGCGGTCAGGATGCGGCCCGCCAGCAGGATCTCATTGGCCATGGAATTGCCCACAGAGAGCGGCAGGAGCAGCGAGGAGCCCGCTTCCGGCACAAGACCCAGCGCCGTGAAGGGCGCGCGGAAATTGGCGCTCTCGGCCGCGTAGGCGATGTCACAGTGCAGCAGCATGGTCAGGCCAACGCCGATGGCCGGGCCGTTGACGGCGGCGATCAGCGGCTTGTCTGCGTCGCGGATGGCGTTCAGGAAGCGCGTGACGGGCGGCTCGCCGGAGCTGCGCTCCATGTCGGAGGCGAAATCGCCCAAATCATTGCCGGCGGTGAACATGTCGCCTGCGCCAGTGATGATGATGGCGCGGACCGCCTTGTCGTCATTCGCGCCGACAATCGCATCGGCCAGCGCGCCATACATGGCCTGGGTCAGGGCGTTCTTGCGCTCGGGCCGGTTGATGGTGAGAGTCAGGATCTGGGTGTCGAGGCTGGTCTGGATATGGTCGGTCATGGGGCGCTCCGCGTCTTGTTGCCCGCAGGGGTGTGCGAGCTGTCGCGCCGGGCGTCAATCTCTGACGGTGCGGGAGGACCTGCTGTTCATGCGGCCCGGAAGCCGGGGGCGCGTTCCTCTGGCCTGAGCGTCAGCACGTCGACGCCCGTGGCCGTTACCGCGACCGTGTGCTCGAACTGAGCCGAGAGGGAGCCGTCCGTGGTCACAACCGTCCAGCCATCCTCTTCGGTTCGCACAGTGCGGCGACCGCGATTGAGCATCGGTTCGATCGTGAAGACCATGCCTTCGCGCAGGGTGAGGCCGGTGCCGGGTTTGCCGAAATGAAGGATTTGCGGATCTTCATGCAACTCCCGGCCAATGCCGTGGCCGCAATATTCCCTCACCACAGAATAGCCAGCGCGTTTGGCGTGGCGCTCAATCGCATAGCCAATGTCCCCCAGTCGCGCGCCGGGGCGGACCGCTCGAATGCCTTTCCACATGGCACCATAGGTCACCTGAACCAGACGCCTGGCCGCCAGCGAGACATCGCCAACCAGGTAGGTTTTGGAGGAATCGGCAATGTAGCCGTTCTTTTCCAGCGTGATGTCGAAGTTCACAATGTCGCCATCGCGTAGAACGTCCGTAGACGACGGAACACCGTGACAGACAACATGGTTGATGGAGGCGTTCAGGACAAACTCAAACCCATATTGCCCCTTGCTGGCGGGGCGGGCCCGAAGGTCTTCCTGAATGTAGTGTTCGACCAGATCATTGATCTCGAGGGTAGATTTTCCAATAAGCGCCAGCGTGTCCAGATACTCGAATACGGCTGCGAGCAGGCGTCCGGACTCCGCCATCAGCGCGAGTTCCTGTGGCGTCTTTGTCATGCGTCGACGGCGGCGCGATCAGGCGAGAGAGAGGGTGCCGTGACGCCAGCGGCCTCCAGTTCGCGCTTCAGGACCTGGCTATAGCTGAGGGTCGGATTCATTTCGCAAAGCATGCCGATCCTGATCCAGTAGGCTGCCTGAGCGTTGATGGAGCGGGCGGACACCTTGCTGGCCCGCCGGACCTGTTCGTGCAGGTCGTCGTCGATGTTTACAATTCCCATGTCCGGCTCCGAATGCATTTCATATATGGATCATATATGGAATGTATATCGGTGCCGCAAGAGGAATTTCGGGTCGCGCCAGTGATGGCGGCTAGTCCGCCTGTGGCTTCTTCGATCCCTTGCTGTGGCCTTTGGCCGGGCCTTTCTTGAAGGGCTTTTTCTTGACGGGGCGTTTGTAGGTCTGGTCGCCGCCTTTGGGTTTGCCGCCTTTCGGCTTGTCCTTGGCGCGGATGTGGGGCGCCTTGCGGGCCTTCTTGGCCGGGCGGTCGTCCTGGATGTAGTCGGTCAGCGGATCGAAGGGCTTTTCCTTCGCCGCGGCCGGCGGCTTCGGGGTCTTGCGCTCGCGGCGGGGCGGTGGGCGGTCTTCCTTTGCGTCGGAGGCAGGTGGATGCGCCGCAGGCGGGCCGTCCAGCGAGAAGGCGCGCAGGCCTTTCTCCAGCGTGCCGTCCGGCTTGATCGTGTCGAACAGGCGTTTGGCGGCTTCGGGCTTCAACTCGACATGCGTGTCGGCCGGGTTGATGCGGATCGCGCCGATGTCGTCGCGTGACAGGCCGCCGGCCTTGCACAGCATGGGCAGCAGCCAGCGCGGCTCGGCATTCTTGCGGCGCCCGACATTGAGGCCGATCCATGTGGCGTTCTCGAAGCCGGGCTGCGGCTCGCGCGGGCGGCGTTCGCGGGGTTCGCGCGGTTCTCTGGGGCCACGATCATCCCGGTCGCGGCGATCATTGCGCTCACGCCGATCACGCGATGGCGGGCGGTCGTCCACGTCCTGCAGGTCTTCCGGGGCCGTGCGCCCGGCGCGCTGGCGGCGGATGAAGGCGGCCGCAATCTGTTCTGCGCCATAGGTGTCGATCAGGGTGCGGGCAAGTTCTGCCTCATTGGCGCTGGCGTCTTCGGTGAAGATCGGGTCGGCCATCAGGCGGGCATCGTCCAGCGCGTTGATTTCATCCGCAGACGGCGGTTTTCCCCAGCTGGCCTCGATCTTCGCATCGCGCAGCAGGCGTTCGACCCGCCGGCGGGCACGTGGCGCAACCAGAAGGGCGCTGACGCCCTTGCGGCCTGCGCGGCCTGTCCGGCCTGACCGGTGGAGCAGCGTGGCGGGATCGCGCGGCAGGTCTGCATGGATGACGAGGCCGAGATTTTCCAGGTCCAGCCCACGCGCGGCAACATCGGTCGCGATACAGACGCGCGCGCGGCCGTCCCGTAGGGCCTGTAGTGCATTGAAGCGCTCTTTCTGGCTCAGTTCACCCGACAGGGCGACGACCGGGAAGCCGCGATTGCCCATACGGCTCATCAGCTTGTTCACGGCGGCGCGCGTCGTGCAGAAGACGATGGCGGTCTCGCTGTCGGAATGCCGGACGATGTTGACGATGGCGTTTTCTTCATCCCCCGGCGCAACCAGCAAGGCGCGATAGTCGATGTCGACATGCTGGGATTTCTCCGCCGCCGTGGTGATGCGCTTGGCATCCTTCTGGTAGCGGGAGGCGAGGGCAGCGATGCCTTTCGGCACGGTCGCGGAAAACATCAGGGTACGGCGGGTTTCCGGTGTGCCGTCGAGAATGTGCTCCAACTCCTCGCGGAAGCCCATGTCCAGCATTTCGTCGGCCTCGTCCAGCACGACGACGCGCACCCTGGAGGCATCCAGCGAACCGCGGCGGATATGGTCTGACAGGCGACCCGGCGTGCCGACAACGATGTGGACCCCGCGGCCCAGCGCCCGGCGCTCGTCGCGCATGTCCATGCCGCCGACGCAGGTCGTCAGGCGCGCGCCCGAGGGCGCATAGAGCCAGTCCAGCTCACGGGAGACCTGCTGTGCCAGCTCCCGCGTCGGGGCGACGATAATGGCCAGCGGCGTGTCCGGGCGGTCAAATCGCTCATTGCCGTCCAGCAGGTCCGCGGCCATGGCGAGGCCGAAGGCGACGGTCTTGCCGGAACCGGTCTGCGCGGAGACGAGCAGGTCCTGACCAGCGAGATCCTGTTCGATCACGGCGGACTGGACCTGGGTCAGCGTGTCGTATCCACGCTGCGCGAGGGCCTCGGCAAGCGCCGATGGGATGAAGGAGGAATCGGTCATGGGGCAGGGACTTTCAGGGGCGCTGGCGCAGCCTGGGTGCGCGGCGCGGGAAGATTTTGGCCCCTATGACACGTTTTTGCCCGGCACGCCATAAACCGCGCGCAGGTGGGTGGTTGGGGAACTCCACAGGGGAGTCCGCGCTGGGTCCCGGATATTTGCTGGCGCAAATTCCGGGATGACAATGAGGGGAAAAGATTCTCTTCCTTGTCATCCCGGAAAACGCAAAGCGTTTATCCGGGACCTGGTTCTCCGGTGACAGCACAACTTGTTCATGATATGTTCCTTGCATGAACTACGCCTTCGTTTACCTTCTCGCTTCGCAGCCAAACGGCACGCTCTATACTGGTGTGACGTCCAATCTCGAGGCGCGAATCTGGCAGCACAGGAATGACGTATTTTCGGGGTTTGCCCGAAAGTATGGATGCAAGACGCTGGTATGGTTCGAGACGCATGATGACATGGCCGAAGCCATCCTACGGGAAAAACGCATCAAACGGTGGCGCCGGGCCTGGAAGATTGCCCTGATTGAGCGGAGCAATCCGGATTGGGGTGATTTGTATCCGGATCTGTTTGCTGTTCCGCATGGGGGTGTTCTGGCAGAGAGTCCGCTGGTGGGTCCCGGATAAACGCTGCGCGTTTTCCGGGATGACAAGAAACGGGGGACTAAACTCTATCCTTGTCATCCCGGAATTTGCGCCGGCAAATATCCGGGACCTATTGGAGCAGGTTGGATGCAGGATGCGGGAGTTGCTCCGGTTCGCTCTGGGTCCCGGATGAGCCTTTCAGGCTTTCCGGGATGACAGGAATGGGGTGGAGGCTCCGGCGTTCGTTGGAGGCACGGGAGAAACTCAAACCTCCACCTCCAGTCGCTCGAGGCCGCGGAAGAAGGGGAGGGCGCGCCAGGTGAAGTCCTGGTCAGGCAGGCGCATGTCCGGATAGCGCGCGAAGAGTTTTTCGAAGACGCGGCGCGCTTCGATACGGGCCAGGGGCGCGCCTATGCAGATATGGGGGCCGCCGCCAAAGGCGATATGGCTGGCGCGTTTCTGCGTGATGTCGAAGGCCTCGGGCGCATCAAAGACGGACTCGTCGCGATTGGCGGAGGCGAGCGAGCAGAAGACGACCTGACGTGCCTTCATCGGACAGCCGGCAACCGGCTTGTCAGCCTCGACAATGCGGGAGGTGGCCGAGACCGGCGCTTCGTAGCGCAGGACTTCCTCGACGGCCTGCGCGCCAAGGGCCGGGTCAGCCTTGAAGGCGGCCAGTTGATCCGGATGGGTCAGGAACAGCCAGACGCCATTGCCGATCAAATCGGTCGTGGTGAGGTTGCCGCCGACAAGCAGCGCGCCGAGATTGATGCGCAGCTCGTCATCTGACAGGGGCGCGTCGCCGCTTGCCTGCAACTGTACCATGTCCGTGATGAGATCATCGCCGGGGGTCTTGCGGCGGGCCTCCATCAGTTCGGTGAAATAGGCATCGAGCGCGTGGCTGCCGCGTTCCATGCGTTCGGTCTCTTGCGGGGTGCGCACGGGACTGAGGCTGAGGATGATGTCTTCAGACCATTGGCGGAAATCTGGCAAGCGGTGCTCGTCCACGCCGAGAATGCGGGCGATGACGGTCACCGGGATCGGCACGGCGATGTCGGCCATCAGGTCGAACCGGCCGGATGCCGGCGCGGCGTTGATGGTCTCGTCAATGATCGCCTCGATCTGGGGCTTCATCTTCTGGATGCGCGCATAGAAGGCTTTCGCCAGGGGCGGGCGGACACGGGCATGATCCGGATCATCCAGGAAGAGGATGGAGGTGCGGCGCGGGTTTTCATCATCCTCGATCAGCTGGCGCGAGATCGAGCCTTCTTCGGAATTCAGCGGATGACGGACGAAGCTGCGGTCGTTCACGGTTTCGCGAATGTCGGCATAGCGCGTCAGGAACCAGGTCTTTGCGATTTCATCGCGCATGACGGGGCAATTGTGGCGCAGGGCTTCGAGTTTCGGGTGCGGATCGGAGCGCGCATCCGGCGCAAATGCTGTGACCTCGATAATGGATTGCGGCAGCGGCGGTGTGCGCTGGTCGTCGGCCATGTTTTCCTCCCTGTCCGGTCTTTGCGCCGGATCGATCCGCAATGTGTAACATGGATCAGGCCGGAAAGCGCGGGTGACGCTGCGCGAAGGCCGTTTCGGCGGGACATGGAAAAAGCCGGATTGCCCCCTTGAGTGTCGTAGGGACAGCGGCGGATACTGCAAAGCATAACATGACTCGGAGGAAGCCATGACGCGACTGGTCAGCGATGCCATTCTTGAGGATACCGGCGCGGAACTGCCGGCAAACCCACTTGCCTATCCCATGCTGGAAACGGATTTCGAGCTGTGGAATCCGAATTCCTGGACGCAGGGCCACCCTTACGACCTCTATGCCCGAATGCGCAGCGACGCGCCGGTCATGTGGTCCAGGATGGGGCGGGGCGTCTCCGGCTTCTGGTCGGTCTCTCGCTATGAAGACATCAAGGCCGTCGAGCTGCAGCCGCAGATCTTTTCGTCAGAGCGGGGCGGGATCAATCTGGCCGTTCCGCCGCGCAAGCACTGGAAGCCGGAAATCCTGGTCCGCGCGGCGATGGATAATCTGATTTCCATGGATGAGCCACGCCACATGCAGATGCGCATCCAGCAGAAGGATTTCTTCATTCCGGCCTATGTGAAGCAGCTGCGCGAGAAGGTCAGCGTCAAGGTCGAGTCATTGCTGGACGATCTGGAAGCGAACGGGCCGGAGGTCGACTTCGTCAAGCTGTTCTCGAACCAGTTGCCGCTGTTCACCCTGTGCGAAATGCTGGGCGTGGACGAGGCCGACCGCCAGAAGATCGTGCACTGGATGCATTATCTGGAGATGGCCAGCCAGTTCATGGCCAATCCATGGCGGACATTCCTGGGGGAACCGCTGTTCCCGCTGCGCTTCAAGAAAGTGGTCGAGGACATGTTCGCCTATGGCGCGCAGGTGATGGCCGACCGCCGCGCCAATCCGCGGGAAGACCTGTTGACCGTGATCGCCCATTCCAAGCTGGACGATGAAGACCTGCCGCAGGAATTTCTCGATGGCTCATGGCTGTTGATCATTTTTGCGGGCAATGACACGACGCGCAATTCGCTGTCTGGCACGATCAAGCTGATGACCGAATGGCCGGACCAGCGCGCCATGGTGCTGGACGATCCGTCGCTGATCCCGCGCATGTCGGATGAGGCGCTGCGCCTGATCTCGCCGGTGAAACACATGCGCCGCACCGCGCTGGAAGATACCGAACTGAACGGGCAGCGGATCGCCAGGGATGAGAAGGTGGTCATGTGGTACGGTGCCGGCAATCGGGATGCGGACATTTTCCCGGACCCGGACCGGTTCGACATGATGCGTGACAATGTCGACAAGCATATTGCCTTCGGCCATGGCATCCATAAATGCCTCGGCTCCCGCGTGGCGCAGATGCAGCTGCGCGTGGCCTATGAGCAGATCTTCCAGCGTTTTCCGGACATCGAGTTTACCGGAGAGATCAAGTATGGGCCGAACGCGCTGGTCCACGCGATCTCGAAGCTGAAGGTCAATCTGTACGGCAAAGGCAAGTCGCGCCCGACCCGGGTGCAGGTCAAGGCGATGGAGACGGCCTAGGCTGCCGCCTGCGCCTTGAAGACCTTGTGTTCAGGTTCGATCAGGCCGAGTTTCCAGTAGGAGCTGACATAGGTCAGGTCCTTCCGTGTGGGGCGTTCCTTGCGGAAGAATGAGCGCAAGACGCCGGCGACCGAGAATTCGCCGGCCACGAACACGCTGGGCGCGCCGTCACGCCAGGCGAGACCCTGGACGGCGTCGACAAGTTCGTCGCTCGGCTCATGGGAGTCCGGCTTGATGATCCAGTGGATGTTGATGCCGGCTGGCGCGCGCACGGGCTGGCGGTCTGCCTCGCTGAGGATTTCGAAGAAGGCATCGCCGACCGCATGTTCTGGCAGGCCTTCGAGTTCGATGGCGGCGGCCGGGATGGCGGCCATGTCCGCCGCGAACAGATGCCAGTCTGCCTCTTCGACCGTGAATTTCAGAGTGCCGGGGCGCGAGATCAGGATACGGTCGCCAGCCCTGGCCTGTTTCGCCCAAGGCCCGGCTATGCCTTCGTCGCCATGCACGACGAAATCGATGTCGAATTCCTGCACCTGCGGGCGGACATGGCGCAGCGTGTAGGTGCGCATCCGGGACTTGAAGGTGTCTGGATCGAAGACGGGCGGGCCAGCTTTGCCGGGGGCAGGGGCCAGCACTTTCAGGTATTGGCCGGGCGCGCCGAGCGTGAAGTCTGCCGCGAACTCTGACCGGAAGGTCAGGCGATACATGTGCGGGGTCAGCCGCTCAGTGCGCAGGACAAGGGCTTCGGCGAAACCGGGTGAGGACATGGACAGGCATCCTTGTGTTGCGAATAATTCTCAATCACATATATGGTCTGGGTCGGCGGGATCAAGGATGCGCGCGGAATTTGGCCTGAAATAATGCGCTTGCGGCTCAGCCGAGGGCGCGGGGAATGCAGCTGGCGGTGGCCTGGGCGAGCAGGGCGCCGTCTTCCCGGCTCAGGGTGCCCTGGGTGAAGATGCCGGCGCGGCCCCGCCGGACGCACTCGCCGCGGCCGATCAGGCGCTGGCCGATGGGGACGGGACGGATATAACTCGTCGTCATCTGCAGGGTGGGCGCCATGGCCGGGCCGTCCTGTACGATGGAGCCGGCAATGCTCATCACCTCGTCCAGCATGGCAGAGACAAAGCCGCCCTGTCCGTCGCCGGCGGGATTGCCCGCTTCGGGGGGCAGGGTAAAGGCGGCCTCGACCCAGCCTTCCTTCACATCCAGATCAACCAGCTGAAAATTGAGAAATTGCGCAGCGGCGGGCAGGTCGTCGCGCGTCAGGAGATCCTGCCAGAAGGCGCGTTTGTCGAATCCCATCAGCCCAGCCGCTTGAACAGCATCGGGATGGCCGTGGCGGTCGCCTTGGCGACCAGCTTGCCGTCGGCGTCAAAACATTCGGCCTCCATGAAGGCGGCCGACTTGCCCATGCGCAGGATGCGGGCATCAACGCTGGCCTTGCCCGGCATCAGACGGCGCAGATAGCTGGTCTTCATTTCCAGGGTCGGTGCGGTCATCGTGATGTTGGAGGCAATGATCACGCAGGTGCTCATCGCTTCGTCCATCATGGCGGAGATGAAGCCGCCCTGCACCGCGCCGGTCGGGTTGGCGAAACCGGGCGAGACATCGAAGTCCATGCGGATGCGCTGGGCGTCCTGTTCGACCTCGACGAGGCGCATGCCGAGTGTATCGGAGCAGGGCGGGCGCTTCTTCGAGTTCTGGAAGCGTGCGAGCATCTCGGCGTCCGAGACGCGGGGTTTCTCCGTGTCAGACATGGGATGTGCCGGGCCCTATTTCCGGCGGAACGCGTCGAGATTGACGACGGTCCCGGCATCTTCCTCCGCGGGCGCCGTGCTGCCGGCTTCCGGCGCGTCCATTTCCCCGGCCGGGGTAATCACCGAGGCGTCCTTGTCCGGCGACTCGAAGGTGAGGCCGAAATTGACGGACGGGTCGACGAAGCGCGTGATGGCTGCGTACGGAATGTGCAAATGCTGGGGCACGCCAGAGAATTTGAGGATGATCTCGAAGTGGCTGTCATGCACTTCGAGGTCCCAATACTGATGCTGGATGACGATGGTCATCTCTTCCGGAAACCGCTCGATCAGATAGTCGGCGATCTTCACGCCCGGCGCGCGTGTGCGGAAGGTAAGGTAGAAATGATGCTCGCCCGGCAGGCCGTTGCTGTTGCAGCCCTGGCGCAGGGCTTCGCGGACGACTCCGCGCATGGCTGCCTGGGTGAGTGCTTCGTAGCCGATATAGTCAGTCATGGGCGCGCCGTTTCCCCGGGTCTGTCATGGTCTTTTCTGAGAGGCCTACAGTAAGGGCGCGGGCGAGGGGCCGCAACGGGCTTCGCACAAGGGGCGAGGAAAAAAATGCGGCTCGCGCGGCAGTCCTTGTGGATAAGTCCCTGTTGTCACAGGGGTCCGGACAGCTGCGCGGGCCATGTTAAATCCTGTTAGTAATTCGCCGGCGGGTCTGAAGCGGGAAAGGATTCGTCGAGTTCCTCATCCACCTCGTCCCATTCCTCGGGCGGGTGCTCCATGCTTTCGGCACCGGCCGGACGCACTTCCTTGTGGTGGGGTGGCGTGTCGTTGTCACGCTTGCGATCTTTCGGGTCAGTTTGCTCGGTCATGGCATTCTCCTTCATGCTGGTTCAACGCATTCCGGCGCGGTTGGTTGCGTCGTGGCGCAATCCCTCTAGGCTGGAGACAGCAGACCGGAGAACCGGCCCGAGGGAGGACACGACACATGATCACCATGCCGGAACAGGGGCGTGACTGGAGCGAGGTGCGCGCCGAAATGATCGCGCGCGGCGGAGGCGATGCGCAATGGCGCAACGGACGCACGGCGGTCTATGTCTTCAATGCCGGACCGGATATCTCGAAGGTCCAGCACGAGGCCTATGGACTCTACATGGCGGAGAACGGGCTCGGCCCGCTGGCCTTTCCGAGCCTGGCGCAGATGGAGAAGGAGGTCATCGGCATGGGCCTCTCCCTGCTGCACGGGCCGGACGGGGCCACCGGGGCGATGACGTCGGGCGGCACCGATTCGATCACCATGGCGATGAAGACGGCGCGTGACTACGCCCGCAGCCGGGGCCAGCCGCGCGAAGGGCAGAATGTCGTGCTGCCGCAATCGGCGCATCTGGCCTTCGACAAGGCGGCGCACCTGATGGACATCGAGATCCGGCGCGTGCCGCTGAAGACGGATGGCAGTTTTGAAGCCGATCCGGCGGCGATGGGCGCGGCCGTGGATTCGGCCACGATCATGATGGTTGGCTCGGCCCCGAACTTCCCGCATGGCATCATCGATCCGATAGAGGAGTTGGGAGAGGTGGCGAGCCAGAAGGATGTCTGGCTGCATGTCGATGCCTGCGTTGGCGGCTATTTCGCGCCCTTTGCACGGATGAATGGTGTGCCAGTGCCGGCCTTCGATTTCGAGGTGCCGGCCGTGAAGTCGATGAGCGCGGATTTGCACAAATACGGCTATTGCGCCAAGGGCGCCTCGACCGTGCTGTTCCGGTCCGAGGAACTCTACGCGCACATGCCGTTCGACATGGCTGGCTGGAGCGGCGCGCCGATGAAGACCCCGACGCTGGCCGGCACGCGGCCGGGCGGGGCGATCTCTGCGGCCTGGGGCGTGATGAACACGCTGGGCGTCGAAGGCTATAAAAGGCTGCAGGGTCAGGTCTGCGCGACACGCGAGACAATGGAGGAAGGGGTCAGGGGGCTCGGCTTCGAGATCGTCGGAAACCCGATGCTGGGCCTGATGGCCTTTTACCATCCGGATGCCCATGCCTTCGCGGTTTATGGCGAAATCTTCCGGCGCGGCTGGTTTACCTCCGTGACCAAGGAGCCGCCGAGCCTGCACCTGATGCTGAGCCCGAAACATGCCGATGCGGCGGACGCGTATCTGGCTGATCTGGAAGCGAGCCTGGACGCCGTGAAGGCGGGCAAGGCCGGCGAAAAGGTCGAGGCGCGCTACAGCTAGATACCAGACAAAAGGGGAGGAGACGGGATGGAAACCCGGGGCAGGACGGCGGTCATTACGGGCGGTGCAAGCGGCATTGGCGCGGCGTTGGCCGAGGCGATGGTGGCCGATGGCGGCCGTGTCGTGATCGTGGACATCAACAAGGACGCAGCCGAGGCACATGCGGCCAGGCTGGGCGATGCTGCCCGGGCCATTGCCTGCAATGTTGCGGATGTTGCTGGCGTCGAGGCCATGGCCGGAGATGCCTGGAACTGGCTGGGCGGTGTCGACCTCGTTTTCGCCAATGCCGGGATCAGCGTGGCGCGTCCCCTGATGAAAGCCAGCGAGGCCGAATTCGATGTGACGATGGGCGTCAACCTGAAGGGCGTCTGGGCGACGGCGAAAGCGTTCGCTGCGCGGATGATCGAGGCTGATCATGCCGGGCATCTCTGCCTGACCGCATCGGAACATGCGCTGGGCCTGCAGCATCCGGGCAACGGGTTCTACACCGCGTCCAAGCATGGCGTGCTGGCGCTGGGCGATGTATTCCGCGCCGAGCTGCCGGATTCGATTGGGGTCAGCGTGCTGTGCCCCGGCCTGACCGCAACCCACATGCCGGACACCAGCCCGGCGGCGACCGGGATGTCTGCCGATGAGGGCCGCAGTGCGCTGGCGCGCGCCGTGATGGCAGAAGGCAAACCGCCGCTGGAGGTGGCGCGGCACACGCTGGACGAGATTGCGCGCGGCACATTCCTGATTGTGCCGGAACCGTCTGCCTGGCTGGCGGCGGAGAAACGGGCCGATGAAGTCCGTGACGAATTTGCCCGGCAGGCCCCGATGGGACCGGATGCAATGAAGTATCATGTCGGCGCCGTGGTCGAGCGGCTGAGAAAGTCAGGACCCGGCCTGCTCTGACCGGATCGTGATCGCCGCGCACCGGCTTTCGCCTTGACCGGCCCGGCGGCCTGCGGTTCTCTTCAGGTAGCGCTAACAAAAGGCGATTTTCAGGGAGGCCTTCATGACCGGTTTGATTCACTCTCGCAGGCAGTTCATCGCGCTGAGTTCCGCGACATTGGCGGCGGCCCCGTGGATTGCGGGCTGTGCCAGCGCGGAAGGCGGCGGCGCGATCCCGGCAAAGGCCATCGGCATGCCGTGGCCGAATTGGGGCGAACTGCCGGACAGTCCGCCGCCTGCACCAAAAGCGGGCAGCGTGGGCTTCGCGGTGATGGGGCTGGGCGGTTATGGTATCGGCAAGGTGCTGCCCGCCCTGGCCGCCGCGGACCGGTGCCATGTGGCGGCAGTGGTGTCCGGCAATCCGGAAAAGGCGGCAAAGGTGGCCGCCGCCTATGGCCTGCCGGAAGACGCGATCTATTCGTATGAGGATTTTGACCGCATCGCAGAAGATGATCGCGTCGAAGCGGTTTACAATGTGCTGCCGACGGGCCTGCACCTGGAATGGACGGAAAAGAGTTTTGCGGCCGGCAAGCATGTCCTGTGCGAAAAGCCGATGGCGATGTCAGCGGCAGAATGCGCGCAGATGATTGCCGCATCAGAGGCCGCGAACCGCAAGCTGATGATTGCCTATCGCTGTCATTTCGAGCCGTTCAATTTGCGCGCCATGGAGCTGATGCGCGAGGGCGCGGTCGGCAAGATCAAGCATATAGAGACGGCCCAGACCTATCGCATGGGGCCGACCAGCGTATCTGAAAACTGGCGCGTCGTGCGGGCGCTTGCCGGGGGTGGACCGCTGGAGGATTACGGCATCTATGGCCTTCAGTCCGCGCTCTACCTGTCCGGCGAAATGCCGGTGGCGGTGAAGGCCGTGACCGAACAGCCTGCGGGGGATCCGCGCTTCGAACAGATCTTTTCGAAAGTGACGACCGATCTGCGTTTTCCGTCCGGAGCCACGGCGCATCTGTTCACCTCCTATGATACCTCGCCCGGCAACAATATGGCGCGTGTGGACGGGGAGGCCGGCACCTTGCTGATGCAACCGGCCACCGGCTATGGCGGCCACAAGATGCGGCTGACGCGGGACGGCATGGTGGATGATCTGAACCCTGGCGATCCGAATGTGCAGTTTGCCCGCCAGTGCGATCATCTGGCCGATGCGATCCGCGATGGCACCGAGATCATCACGCCGGGCGAAATGGGCCTGCGCGACATGGCGCTGATCGAGGCGATCTACCGGTCTGCAGCGGAAGGGCGCGAGATTACGCTGGACCTGTAGCGGGAAATTCGCATTTCCCCCACGTGATCCCGGCTGGACGCGGACGCGCCGCGCCCTACAGTCTGACCTGTCATTCCTGTTGGGCTGAGGGGCCAATCCATGATCACGCTGCATCATCTTGAAAAGTCGCAATCCATCCGCATCCTGTGGCTGCTGGAAGAGCTGGGTGTGCCGTATGAGGTCAAACTGTATGACCGTGACCCGAAGACACGGCTGGCCCCGGCAGAATACAAGGCTGTATCGCCACTCGGCACCGCGCCCTGTATCAGTGAAGGCGATGTCACCCTGGCGGAGACCAATGCGATTGTCGACTATATCCTGGACAAGCATGATGTTGGGCGTCTGCGCCCGGCGCCGGGCACGCCGAACCGGGCGGACTATCTGTTCTGGTTCCACGCCTCGCAAGGCAGCCTGCAACCCTTGCTGACCAACAAATTCGTCATGATGGCGATGACGGCCCGCGCGCCCTTTTTCCTGAAGCCAGCCGCGAAGATGCTGGTCGGCGGCCTGGACAAGGCCTTTTTCGGGCCGCGCCTCAGCGCCTTCATGACCGAGATAGAGAAAGCATTGGGCAAACATACCTGGTTTGCCGGCGACACTCTGACCGCCGCCGACATCGTGATGGGGTATTCCATGGAGCTGGCCGCGCACCGGGCCGGAATGGATGCCGGAAACTATCCGAATGCGCACCGTTTCCTGCAGCAGATGCGGGCCTATCCCTCCTATCAGCGCGCGCTGGAGAAGGATGGCAAGGGCACGATCCTGCTCTGATTCTCGCTTGCGGGGCGTCTGGTGTCGGGCGTAGCGTGCGCGGGAACGGAGTCAGATATGCAGGAACTTTCCACGACATGCTGCATTGCCGGGGGCGGCCCGGCGGGAATGATGCTTGGGTACCTGCTGGCCCGTCAGGGTGTGGACGTCACCGTGCTGGAAAAGCACGAGGATTTCTTCCGTGATTTCCGGGGGGATACGGTGCACCCCTCCACCTTGCAGGCCTTTCAGGAGATGGGCTTGCTTGAGGGGTATCTGAAGCGTCCGTTCCAGAAGACAGAAACGCTGACGGTGGAAATTGAAGGTGAGTCCGTCATGCTGGCGGACTTTCGCCACTTGCCGGTGGCGGCGCCCTATATCGCGATGATGCCGCAATGGGAATTCCTGGACCATCTGGCCGATGCCGGGCGGGAGATGGACACCTTCCACCTGATGATGTCGGCCCGGGCCGAGCGGTATACAGAAGAAAACGGTCGCGTGACCGGGCTGGATGTCACGACGCAAGATGGGCCGGTGCATATCAGGGCGGACCTGGTGGTGGCCGCAGACGGGCGAGGCTCGGCGCTCCGCGCGCAGAGTGGTCTCGGGGTGAAGGATCTTGGCGCGCCGATTGACGTGTTCTGGTTTCGCCTGCCGCGATCCGCGGGGGAGGCGGCGGAATCGCTCGGACGGGTGTCTGCGGATGGCATGCTGGTGATGATCAATCGCGGCGACTATTGGCAATGCGCGCTGCCCTTTCCAAAAGGCGCGGATGACGCGATCCGCGCACGAGGCTTGACGGCATTGCGCCAGCGGATTGCGCGCATGGCTCCAGAACTTGCCGGCAGTGTCAATGAGTTGGCCTCATGGGATGATTTGAAATTGCTGACGGTGCAGGTGAATCGACTGGAGCAATGGTGGCGCACAGGCCTGTTGTTCATTGGTGATGCGGCACATGCCATGTCGCCCGTGGGCGGCGTGGGCGTCAATTTGGCCGTGCAGGATGCGATCGCAGCGGCGCGCATTCTCGGCATGCCGTTGCGCGACGTCGCGTTGACAGATGCGGATCTGGCCGCAGTGCAAGCGCGCCGCGACTGGCCTGCGAAGATGACCCAATCGGCGCAAGTGATTGCGCATAATTTCGTTCTGGTTCCGGCAATCACAGCCAAGCAGAAAATCCGTATGCCGTTTGTCCTGCGCCTGTTCAGATGGATCCCGCTCCTGCGGCGACTGCCCGCCCGGGCGGTGGGCATGGGCGTGCGGCCCGAGCATTGGGACCCGCGGCTCGACCGGGACTAGCGGCGGCGCATGGCCTCGGCGATTTCGGGCAGGTCTTCGGCGGTCTGATAGTATTTCGGTTCGGCACGCGCCTGAGTCCGCTGTTCATAGGCGTAGCCTAGGGAGAGGATGCGCGCGTCCTGATCCTTGCCGCCCATGAAGGACAGGCCGATCGGGATTCCCCGAACTGTGCCCATGGGAACGGTCAGGTGCGGGTATCCGGCAATGGCGGCGAGATAACCGGCGCCCGCCCAATCCGGCCAGACATCGCCATTGACCGGGTCGACGCGCGGGGCGAGCGGACCGGAGGGCGCGACGAGGGCAACCACATCATGTTCCGTCAGCAGGCGGTCAATGCCATTCTCGCGCGTGGCGGACTGGACGAAGGCGACGGCCTGTTTGTAGCCGACAGACTCAAGGCCTTCCATCGCGTCGGATTGTTCGAAAATGTCCTGGTTGAACAGGACGAGTTCGGTATCGGCATTCTGCGTGTTGAACGCAATCAGATCCGTCAGGGAGCGGGCGGTGACCGCGTCCGGCGTGGTGGCCAGGTAGGTGTTCAGCGTGGCCTTGAACTCATATTTCAGGACGTCGAACGCCTGGCCCCAGAAACCGTCCGGCATGTCGAATGAGTCAATCTCGACGAGAATTGCACCGGCGGCTTCGAGGTCTGCGAGGGCGGCGTCGAAGCGTGCCTGGATGTGCGGGCTGCTGCCCTGAGCACTGCGGAGCACGCCGATGCGGGCGCCCTCAAGGGATGCTGCATCGAGCGCACCGACATAGTCGGTCCTGGCCGCTCCGGTCGCCATGGCATTGAGCATCATGGCTGCGCCCCTGACCGTTTTCGTCATCGGGCCGGCTGTGTCCTGAGAGGAAGAGATCGGAATGATGAAATCCTGCGAGACAAGGCCGACCGTAGGCTTGAAGCCGACCACGCCGTTGACATTGGAGGGGCAGATGATCGAGCCATTGGTTTCCGTACCAACGGTGCCGGCGGCGAGGGAGGCGGCGGCCGCCGCGCCGGACCCGGAACTGGAGCCGCAGGGATTGCGGTCCAGCATGTGCGGATTGCGGACCTGACCGCCCAGGGCGGACCAGCCGCTCATCGAGCTGTTGGAGCGGAAGTTCGCCCACTGGCTGAGATTGGTCTTGCCGAGAATGATGGCGCCCTCCGCGCGCAGGCCCGCAATCAGGGGCGAGTCACGGCCGGTGAGATTGTCCTTCAGGGTCAGCGCGCCCGCCGTGGTGGGCATGACGTCGGCGGTTTCGATATTGTCCTTGATGAGGATCGGCAGGCCGTGGAGCGCGCCGAGCGGTTCGCCAGCGTCGCGCTTTGCGTCCAGCGCGCGGGCCGCGTCCAGCGCATCCGGGTTCAGGGTGAGGACCGCCTGCAGCGTGGGGCCGGAACGGTCGACGAGATCGATCCGGTCGAGATAGGCTTGGGTGAGGGCTTCGGCGGAGACCTCGCCGGCTTTCAGGGCTTCGGCCAGTTCCGGTAGGGATTTGGCGGGCCAGCCTTCGGCGGCATAGCTGATGGGCGGTTTGCTGTCCGGCATGGGCGTCTCTCCTGTGCCAGGCCTTTCGGCGGGCGAGCATGCGGCCAGGGCGAGCGCTGACATGGCGGCGGTGATCAGGTGTTTCATGGTTTCTGCCCCGTTGCTCTCTCCGCATAGGTGTAGAGGGGGCAGGGGCAGATGGCCAGTGGGCGGGAATGGCCTAGTCGAGGTCTGCGTCGAGATTGAGCGCGAAACAGTGCTCGCCAGGCGTTTCGCGGGCTTCGCGGAGATCCGGCACGATCGCCTTGGCGGAGCCATATCGGATGCGCCCACCAACCGATTTGGAGGTCGCAAACTCCGCGCAGATTTGGGCGACGATGCCCGTGTCATCCCTGCGCAGGTGGAATGGCTCCCCAGTCACCGGGTCGTTTTCGAACCGGGCCGAGGCGCACCCCTTCACGCGCCGGCTGGCCGAAGCCGCGTCTGCGAACTCGGTTTCGACCTGCGCCGTGTCAGCCGGGATGCTGCCATGGGCCTGATGATAGCAGGCGAGGGCAACTGCGGTTTCGGATACAGCGGTCAAACGCGCGGCATCCTCTTTCTGTTTGCGGGCCTCGCCGGGACCGCCCGTGATGAGCAGGCCTGCGATGCAGGCAATAGCAACAACGCCGACCAGTGCGCCGCCGATCAGGGTGTGGCGGTCAAATGCCATCGGCTTCGTCCTTCTCGGCATGGGTGATGAAATAGCCGAAGATTGATCCGGCAATGGCGGCGACAATCAGGGATTTCAGCGTGAAGCGCAGGGTGAGGTCGCCATTGAGGAAATTGTAGACCAGCGAGATGGCGTCGCCGACGAGGACCGACCCCGCGATGACGAGGCTGACATAGATCAGCCATTTCCGGATGCGGGAGCGCTGCAGGGCGGGGTTTGCCTTGCGCGCCTTGAGCAGGATGCGGGCGAGCCAGAGGAAGATTGGCGTGCCGACGATCAGGCCGGCGATTGCCCCGCGGATCTGATAATCGAGGGACCGGTGCCAGTAATCCGCCCGCTCGATATTGTCGACGATGGCGGTGTCGATCAGGGCGAAGAGGAGCGAACCGAGATTGTAGGCGACAACGCCGAGCAGAATGAAGAAGAGGAGGTAGAAGAAGGCCTCGCGCGCCGAGAGATAGGCCTGTGGCCGGGGCAAGGCGACATCGGAAAAGGCGGTCAGGGCCTCGTCGACCTCGTCGGCCCGCCAGCCTGCGCTGAGCAGGGCGGCGCGAATGCCGTCGCGGCCCTCGCCCTTTTCAAGAGCCTCCTTCACGAAGCCTGTCAGCGTGCTGTTGGCCATGAACCGCCTCCCATATCGCAGAAGGCACCATACCAGCATTCTGGCCGGATGTGTGACGAAAACCGGGCACACCGAATTGGAAGGGGAGAAGGTGGAGGCTTCTGTTGCCAGGCGCCTCCGGGCCCCGCCTAGGGGTCTGAAACCCTAGGAGTTAAGTCGGTTTACCGAGCACAGCTTACGCTGCGAGCAGTTCACCTTCAGCAAAGTTGTCATTTGCAACTATGTTGATTTGGGCTTCTGAGGGGGCCCAATCCGGCGAAGGCATCGTCTTTACACGTCCGTCGATCCTGTTTCGGCCCCGTCAGAAACAGGCCGGTGAGAGCCTGAACCTGCTTGTGGTGGAGCCGCCGGGTACCGCCCCCGGGTCCGAACCGCTTATTACACGCGCGTTTATCGCCATAGTCCGAAGACAGGACCAATATAGGGATGATTTGCGGGGGTTGGAAGGGGGGAGAGTGCCTCAGCACACCGTGTCGGCTTCGCCCTGTTCGCCGAAGCCGTCGGCGATGAGGCTGGCGATGGCGGTGACGGCCTCGGCGGCGTCGGGGCCTTCGGCGTTGATTTCCACTTCGCAACCCGTATGTGCGACCAGCATCATCAGATCCATGATCGAGCGGGCATCGGCGGTTTCGCCTTCATGCGAGACGATGATGCGGGATTCGAATTCACCGGCGAGGCGGGACAGGCGGGCCGAGGCGCGGGCGTGCAGGCCCTTGCGGTTGACGATGGTGGCGCGCTGGCTGGCGGTGAGGGTTTCGGTGTCTGGCATCAATTCGACTTTGCGAGGAGTTCGGAGGCGATGTTGATGTATTTACGCCCCGCTTCCGCAGCAACCTTTGCGGCCTCTTTCAGCGACAGCTCGCCACGCACTTCCGCCAGCTTGATCAACATCGGCAGATTGACCCCGGACAGGACCTCGACATTGCCGGTATTCATGACCGACATGGCCAGATTGGACGGGGTGCCGCCGAACATGTCGGTGAGAATGATGACGCCCTTGCCATTGTCGCAGGATTTGGCGGTTTCGCGAATCTGGTCGCGGCGCGCCTCGATATCGTCCTCGACCTCGATTGAGATGGAGCGGAACCGGTCCTGCTCGCCCACCACATGTTCGGTGGCAGCGACGAGTTCGCGGGCGAGCTTTCCGTGGCTGACAACCACAATTCCGATCATGAGCCGGTCCCAGTGCACAAACTTAACGAACTTGTCATGCTGCCACTGCGAACTGGAGCGTCAACCCTGATTCAGCTGCTGGGAGAGTGCTTACGCCAGGGCGTTGCCGGAAAGCCCCAGCACGTCATTCATGTCATACAGGCCCGGATCCTGCTTCATGGCCCAGGCCGCGGCGCCGAGGGCGCCATGCGCAAAGACGGCCCGGTCAAGCGCCGTGTGGCTGAGTGTGAGGATTTCCATGTCGGAGCCAAAACTGACTTCATGCTCGCCGATCACGCCGCCGGAGCGGCGCACGGCAAAGCCGATGCTGCCGGCACGGCGGCGGGCGTCCGGCCCGTCATAGGGCGCTGCGCGCAACTCCGACAGGGGCTTGCCCCGACCGGTGGCGGCGGCTTCGCCCACCATCAGGGCCGTGCCGGAGGGTGCATCCACCTTGCGGCGATGATGAGTTTCCAGGATTTCAATGTCCCAGTCCGGCCCGAGCCGGTCTGCCGCCATCCGGGTCAGGGCCTGAAGCAGGTTGATTCCGACCGAGAAATTCCCGGCTTTCACTATGGCGAGCGATTGCGCTGCGTGAGCGATTTCCGCTTCCTCGGCATCTGAAAACCCCGTTGTGCCGATGATGACGGCTCGCACGCTGGTATGTTTCAGCGAGTCCAGGGCAGCGAGCGTAGCGGCCGGACGGGTGAAATCGATCCAGACATCGGCATTGCTGGCAGCGGCGACGGGATCCGTGGCCGGCTTCAGGTCCAGCAGGCGGCGGCCGGCAAGTTCGCCGATATCATCGGCAAGGTGTTCGGATGCGGGCGCTTCGCTGCCGCCCGTGACGGAGAGGCCGGAATCCAGCGCGGCGCCGACAAGCTGTCGGCCCATGCGGCCTGCCACACCGGCAATGGCCACGCGCAGCGAATCGGAAGGGGTCGGGTCAGTCATCGCGCCGTTATAGCGGGGAATTCGCCGAGGGCGAGAGCCGTGCGGGCGCGCGGAACAAATTTGTGGGCGACAGCGTTTTACTGCCATGACCCCAACAGATGTCCTCTCGCGCCTCGGCCGTGTCTCCTGCGTGATCAATCCCCTGTCCGGCAGCACGCCGGGGGGCGCCGCAGACCTGATCCGGGAAAAGTTGTCCGGCCTGCCGGATGATCCCCGCATTCATGTTGCCGGGGAGGGGGAGTTGCCCCTCTTGGTAGAGCAGGCCCTGGCCGATGAGCCGGACACGCTGATCGCCTGGGGCGGGGACGGCACGATCGCCTGTGCCCTGTCGCATGCCGGCATGACGGGCCCGGCCGTGCTGCCGCTGCCGGGCGGCACAATGAACATGCTGCCGACAAGGGCACTTGGCGGAGACCATGACTGGGAGACGCTGGTCGACGCCGCGCTGCGGGGCGGGCGGGTGCGCCCGATGCCGTGCGGCGAAATCATTGGCGGACCGCGCTTTTTCGTGGCGGCGATGCTGGGCGACATGACGCGATTTACCAATTCCCGCGAAGCGCTGCGGGAAGGCAAGTTGCTGGAGGCCGCCGAGATCGTGCACGATTCCACGGCGCTGGCCCTGAAATCCAATCTCGAATGGTCTGCGCCCGGCGCGACCAAGCGGACATCCACGGCGCTGACCGTGAACATCAATCCCGACACGCCCGGGAAGCTGGAGATTGCCAGCGTTGACCCGCAAGGCCTGCTGGACCTGGCACGGATCGGGATCGAGATGCTGGTGGATGGCTGGCGCAATGCGGAAGATGTCGATCTTGTCCGGATGGACGAGATCGAGGTGCATAATCTGGACAAGGGGCGAGTCAGCGTCACGCTGGATGGCGAATTGCGCGAGCTAGAAACACCGCTGCGTTTCTGCCGGGTCGATGCCGCCGTGAAGATCTTTGTGCCGGACCTGTCCTGATCCCATGACCTTAATTGCGCAAATTGCCGATATTCATTTCGGCGCCGAGGACGATTCGGCCATCGCCGATGCAGAGGCCTGTATCAAGGAGGCCAGGCCGGACATGCTGGTGGTGTGCGGCGACCTGACCCAGCGCGGCCGCACGCGGGAATTCGACGCTGCTGCAGACTGGCTGGACCGGTTCGACCTGCCCAAACTGATCGTACCCGGAAATCATGATACGCCGATGTTCAATCTGGCTGCGCGGGCGGCCGAGCCTTTCAAACGGTTCAAGCAGCGTTTCAACCGGTATTTTGAATCCGCCGAGGCGGGGCAGGCGATTGCCGTGGGCCTGAATACGGCGCGCGGATGGCAGGCCCGCAAGAACTGGGCTGAGGGCACGGTGAACCTGACCCAGCTGGATGAGGCCCTGTTCCGCGCCGCAGAATCCGGTGCGGCGTTGAAACTGCTGGCATGCCACCACCCGTTCCACTCCCTGCCTGGAGCGCCTTTGCGCACGCGGACGCGGCGCGGGCGGCGAGCCAGCGACAAGGTTGCTGCCAGCCATGTGCAGATTGTCCTGACCGGCCATGTGCACACACCATCGGTGACGCTCAGGGAACGCGCCAATGGATGCTATCTGGCCGTGTCATCCGGAACATTGTCCGTCCGGCTGCGCGCCGAGCCGCCATCCTTCAACCTGATCCGGATGGAGTCGGCTGATGTCATGGTGGACCGGTGCGACTTGCTGGGCGACGGCCCGCGCCTGACCCGGATGGGCGAGTTCAAATCACACGCCAATGCCTGCAGCTGAGCCCGGGCGGGCGCGACGTCAGGCGGGCGTGTCGAATTCCCGCCGCAACTCGGCGCGGATCCGGTCGACCAGGAGGTGGACCTTCGACTGATGGTGGCGGGCCTGGGGATAGACCGCCCAGATGGGTTCAGGCTCGGGCCTGACATCCGGAAACAGTTCCACAAGATCACCGCTCGCGAGATGTGGCGCGACATAGAAATAGGGCAGCTGGCCGATGCCGGCCCCGGCCAGCAGGGCGTCGAGCACGGAGGCGCCGGAATTGCATTTCAGATTGCCCCGTGGGCGGATCGTTTCATGCTGGCCGCCCTGCCGGAAGCGCCAGCTGCTGGACGAACCGATAATGCAATTGTGCGCCTTCAGATCATCCAGCCGGTCTGGCGTGCCATTGGCGGCGAGATAGGCGGGGGCCGCGCAGACAAGAAATTGGCGCGTCGCGACCCGGGAGCTGACCAGGCGGGAATCTTCCAGCTGGCCAGTGCGGATGGCGAGGTCGAATCCCTCGGCAATCAGGTCCACAAGCCGGTTCGACAAATCCAGCGTGATTTCCACTTTTGGATAGTCCTGGCAGAATTGCCGGACAATGGGCGAGATGTAGCGCTCGCCAAGCGAGGTAGAGCAGGTGATCTTGAGTTCGCCCTGGGGCTCTGTATTGCCGCCCACGACTGCGAACAATTCGTCCCGGGCGCGGATCAGGCCTTCGCACTGGCTGAGCACGGTGCGGCCTGTATCCGTGAGGGAGACTTTCCGCGTCGTGCGGTAGAGCAGGGGAGCGCCAATCGCATTTTCAAGCCTGGTGACTGCGCGGCTGACATGGGACGTCGAGACATTCAGCATCTGCGCCGCAGGTTTGAAGCCCATGCAGGTGGCCACAGCCACGAATTCCTCAATGCCATCCCAATTCGTACGCATTATCCCAATCCTGCAACAATGAATTTCGAATTACCCACTTTATCGCTGAATTCGCAAGAGTAATATGGCGGGTAAACTGAATGGAGTTCCCTCATGAAAACGCGCGCCGCTGTCGCTTTTGAAGCCAAGAAACCGCTGGAAATCGTCGAACTCGACCTGGAAGGCCCGAAGGCAGGTGAAGTCCTGGTCGAGATCATGGCGACCGGCATTTGCCACACCGATGCCTACACGCTGGACGGGCTCGATTCCGAAGGCATCTTCCCGAGCGTGCTGGGCCATGAGGGTGCCGGCATTGTGCGCGAAGTGGGCGCGGGCGTGACAAGTGTGCAGCCGGGTGACCATGTGATCCCGCTCTACACGCCGGAATGCCGCCAGTGCAAAAGCTGTCTTTCGGGCAAGACCAATCTCTGCACCGCGATCCGCGCGACGCAGGGCAAGGGGCTGATGCCGGATGGCACGACGCGCTTCAGCTACAAGGGCCAGCCGATCTATCACTATATGGGCTGTTCGACCTTTTCGAACTTCACCGTGCTGCCGGAAATCGCGGTGGCGAAGATCCGTACCGACGCGCCGTTCGACAAGGCCTGCTATGTCGGCTGCGGCGTGACGACGGGCGTTGGCGCGGTGGTGAACACGGCGAAGGTGCAGGTTGGCGACAATGTCGTCGTGTTCGGCCTGGGCGGGATCGGCCTGAACGTGATCCAGGGCGCGAAGATGGCGGGCGCCGACATGATTGTCGGTGTCGATATCAACCCGTCCAAGAAGGAATGGGGCGAGAAATTCGGGATGACGCATTTCGTCAACCCGAAGGAAACCGCCGATGTGGTTGCGCATATCGTCGAGCTGACCAATGGCGGCGCGGATTATTCCTTTGACTGTACCGGCAACACGGATGTCATGCGGCAGGCGCTGGAATGCTGTCATCGCGGCTGGGGCACGAGCGTCATCATCGGTGTGGCCGAGGCCGGCAAGGAAATCAGCACACGTCCCTTCCAGCTGGTGACGGGCCGCAACTGGCGCGGCACGGCCTTTGGCGGCGCGAAGGGGCGCACCGATGTGCCGAAGATCGTTGATTGGTACATGAACGGCAAGATCCAGATCGACCCGATGATCACCCACGTCATGAAGCTGGACAAGATCAATGACGCGTTTGACCTGATGCATGCGGGCGAAAGCATTCGGAGCGTGGTGGTTTACGACTAGGTCGGTCACGTCCAGAGTGGTCGGGAAGGAGCCATCCATGACCATTGTAAAACGCAATCTCGACATCTACCGCACGCGCCTGATCACGCTGCAGCACATCCTTGGCCGGGCCGAGGCGGAGCTGTTTCCGGATGACCCGGAAAAAACAGCCCTGCTGACGACCCGGTTGGCCGAGGACATGCTGCCGCTGCCCAACCAGGTCTGGTTTGCATGCCGTCAGGCAGAATTGCTTCTGGGCAAGCTGAATGGCACGCCCGTGAAGGAGTTCGAGGTTGATACGGCGAGCTTCGCGGACCTGCAGGCGCTGGTGGACGAGACGATTTCCCGGATCGAGGCGCAGGCCGACGCAAAGGAAAGCTTCGCCGAGGCGAAGACCCCGCTCGAACTGCCGGGCATGCCGACGCTTTCCATGTCCGGCCAAGACTATATCGATGAATGGCTGACGCCGAATTTCTATTTTCACCTCGTCACCGCCTACGACATCCTGCGGGCCGAAGGGTTGGCGATCGGCAAAGCAGACTATTTGAGCCATTTACGCCCGCTGCTGGCGGCGGCTATGGCTAGCTGACGCGAGGGGAGGCCGAAATCCCTCTGGCGCTGTTTCGGCGGCTGAGGCACAAATTCCCCATCCATAAGGAGGAAACACATGTTCAGTCACATCATGGTCGGTACGAACGACCTTGAGAAATCGAAGAAATTCTACGATGCGCTGTTCAAGGCGCTGGGCGGGCGCGAGGCGATTGTCGATCCGAAAGGGCGGCTGATCTATTTGCACAATGGCGGGACGTTCCTCGTGACACCGCCGATTGATGGCGAGCCTGCCTGCCATGCCAATGGCGGCACGATCGGATTTGCGGTCGATAGCACCGAGCAGGCCGATGCCTGGCACAAGGCCGGGATCGAGGCTGGCGGCACGGCGATTGAAGACCCGCCGGGGTGGCGCGAAGGGAATGGCATGAAGCTGTACCTTGCCTATCTGCGCGATCCGGACGGCAACAAGATCTGCACCATGATGCGCGGCTAGGCCGGGCAGCATAACCAAAGCTTGAGGGCGGCGCGCTGGCGTCGCCCTTTTTCGTGGGGCAGGCTTGCAAAACCCGAGATACGGGCTCGATTTCCGGCCAAAAGCGCGGCATGGTTCGAGGATGACAGAGTTCACGCATTTCACCTTGATCGCCGACGGGCAGGTGTTCGAGCCGAACGAAAACTACGGCACGGAGATCGGCCCCTGCGTGATGGGCATGAAGGTCTGGGCGGAAGACGCCGAACAGGCCGCTGACATGATCGTGCAGATCGGCAAGCGACTTGGGTTTCATGTGGATGGCGAATTGCAGGTCTACCGGACCGAGCCGGAAATTGCTGCCGAGGACCAACCCTTTGGCTATGACGTTCAGTTTACGTCATATACGGACATGGTGGACGAGGATGACGACGAAGACGATATCGGCAACGCCACCATCCATTAGGGGGCGAGGGCTAGCCGATAGTCCGCCCGGGCAAGACGGGCGGGCAGGCTGATTTCCTTCAGGGCGGTACCGCGAATACGGTCCAGCAGATCATCCGCGCGGGCGAGTGCATCGCCCTCCAGCGCCGCATGGGAATCGAGCGCCGCCTGAAGGCGCCAGAGCGGGAAGGTGCGCGCCGCCGCAGGGCCTTGTGTGTCCTCGATGTCGATCTCGATCTGGCCGACGGCCCTGGGCACATGCGTGCCGGGGGAGGCGGTTTCGGCCCAGGCGCCGAACAATTCCGCTGTCTGGTGAAGTGCGGGGAATTGCTCCCGCATCTGGCGGGCAAGGATTGGCACCAGAGTGACCGGGATCTCGTCATTCGGCAAAAGGTCGCCGTCAGACGGAGAGCCCGCCTTCACGCGCTCTACCCAGTCGGCAACTTTCGGCGCGTAGCGTTTCATCAGGTCACCGGATGACGGGTCACGATAGAGATGGGCGTAGAGCGGACCGTAGAGCGCAAAGTCCGCCAGCGTGGCGCGTCCGCCGAGCGCATAGGGGTGCACTTCCAGATGCGTGGAAAAGTCGCGCAGGAAGGCTTCATAACTGCGCTCGATTGCGGGGGCAGTCGTTGGGGAGATGCCGAGCGGCGGCAGCGCGCCCTTGAAGCGCTCGCCATTGCGCTTGCCGATGTCGTATTGTTCGGGGGCCGGACGGTCTGGCGCAGAGATCGCGCCGAATTCCTGATAGGCCCAGTCTTCATTGTAATTCCAGCGATAATGCATGGCCGGCAGGACGAGCCACTCATCGCCATAGAGCTGCAGCAGCTGCGCGACAAAGGCCTGAACCGGCGTGTCCGGAATTGCGGGCGGGGAGAGGCCTTCTGCCGCCTCGACATGGGCGATGATGTCGGCGGTATCCTGCACGATCTCTCCGCTCGGTTTTTTCATCACCGGGATGACCGGCCAGCCGACCGAGGGAAGGATGATGTCGCGATAGACCTGTTGCGTCGCCAACTCCTCGACATAATCCACGCCGCGCCAGTCGAGATAGGCGCGCGCCTTGCCGGTGAAATAGCTGACCTCGGCGCCGTAGAGTGTGTAATCTGGCATGATACGGTTTTCGTTCCTGTGTAGTCGATTTTGTGCAGTCTGCTGAAGGAGGCTCACACCCTAGTCGCTGAAGCACCTTTGGCGCGTGCCATATTTCGTCTCTTCAACATTGTAGCAGCGCAATTCGGACTGCTTCTGATAGGGCGGTTTCCAATTGAGGAGTTCATCATAGGCAGCGTCGATCTCGGCGCGGCGGGCAGCCTCGCGGCGATTGGCTTCGTCCCATTCGGCCTGTTGCCGGGCTTTCTCGCGCATCACCTGATTGTAGTGCCGCTCCCAGGTCTTTCGGGCCAGCGGCAGCACATCCGGCGGGATGGCGGCGCAAAGGGCCTGGTCGGGGGCGCCCCAGCGTCCAAAGACGCGGGCGAGGCCGACAAAATCCAGTTCGGCCTGATTGAAGGCGTCCCAGTCATGGGCGATGTTGCGCGCGTACCAGACAGCCGCCTGGCAATTGCCGCCCTGAACATAGGATTCCGCAAAGGTCTGGTTGCGCCACATCCAGCGTTCGACAAAGGCCTTCCAGTCATTGTCATTCCAGATATTCGGCTTGTTGTTCCGGAATTCCTCCTCGGCGCCATAGGCTTCAAACAGGTCTGGATCCTGCCGGGCCATCCAGTCACCCAGCTCCTGCGGCATGGCGGGGCACGCCTGTCCGGCGGCTTGGGTCTGCTCGTATTTCAGGGCCCAGCTGATTCCGCTGTCCGGCACCGGATCGACGATGAAACTCATCTTGTCCCGGTTGATGCCACCGAAGACGTAGGAATAGGCGATCTGGCAGCCATCGAGCGTGCCGAAACGCTCATAGTCGTTGCGGGCCAGAAGGCGCTCGCGCTTGGCCTTGCGCAGGTATTCGTCCTCGCGGGCCTGTTTCTCGGCGGCAGCTTGAGCCGCTGCAGCAGCCTCTGCTTCCTGCGCAGCGATATATTCCGGGTCTTCCAGGAGGCCATACCCATTGTCGTCATAGTATTGCATGAAGGACGGCATCAGTTCTGCTGGCGCGACGCCGCACTGCGTGACCTCTTCATCAGGCTTGTTGAACCTCTGATCGATAAGATTTTTGGCGAGAATACCCCAGTCGTCATACTTTGCGATCTGGGCATCCGTCATTGCCGGGGCTTCATTGCGGTACTTGCTACTGCTGCGATAGAACATCGCGTTGCCGGCACGATAACAGATATCAATAGGTAATGCGGCTTCCGTCAGCCCGACCTCGTCGAGATAGATACCTTCACCCGCAGAGCCGAAACAGTCGCCGACCGTCGCCATGGCATAGCGCACGGCGCTTTCAGGTGGCGGGTTTTTGAAATAGGCGATCGAAACGCTGTTTGCCGGCAAGTCGGAAAGGTCCAAGATATCGAGCTCCCGGGCGATGTCGTCATTGCGCGGCAGACCGCAGTCGCGCGCTCCGTTAAAACAGGCCGCGAGGCGCTCTTCGTCCCATCACTTCGATAAGTTGTATTGTAAAAATTCTCGGAAATCATGCATTGCTTGTTCTGCTCATAGGGCGTCCAGTCCCGCTGGACGGTCTGCGCCCGGGCACTCGCCGCAAACGCCGTTAAAAGACCCAAAAGAGCCAGCAAAATCCGGATCATACTTGTCCCCTTAAGCATGCATGTTTTGTGGGGCCGCATCCCCGGTGTTTTCGGAATCCAGACCGGTGCGACCTGTGTTGATCGTCTCCTTGTACCAGAGGCGAAGTCGAAGGGAATCCCATGTTTCGCGGTTTCAGCGAGTTGAGCCTGTTTTTTCCGATTGTCTTCGTTTTACTTGGCGGGGTCTTTGCGCCACTATCGCCAACATGCGTGGAGTGGCGTATTCGAGGGCCAACAGGGTGCTGAACCTCGAGGGGCGGCAGCCACGAAAGCAAAACCGAAAAGGATCATGGCGTGCAACCAACTGAAGTTTCTTCGTGGCAATCCTTTGGCGGCACGCTCTCGGTGCATGATCATGAAAGCGCCTTGCAGAATTGCACGATGCGGTTTGCGGTCTACACGCCGTCGCAGGCGGATCCGGAAAAGGTGCCCGTCTTGTGGTACCTGTCGGGCTTGACCTGTACCTGGGCCAATGTGATGGAGAAATCCGGGTTGCAGCGCGCGGCCTCGAAGCACGGCATCATGATCATCGCGCCAGACACCAGCCCGCGCGGCGAGCATGTGCCGGATGATGAGGCCTATGATCTGGGGCAGGGCGCAGGATTTTACCTGACGGCGACGCAGGAGCCGTGGGCCAAACACTACAAGATGGACCAGTACATCACCGAGGAACTGCCCAAACTGATCGCGGAACACTTCCCCCATGCTGACATGAGCCGTCAGGGAATCTTCGGCCACTCAATGGGCGGGCATGGCGCGATCACGCTGCACCTGAAGCATCCGGATGTGTACAAGTCCTGTTCTGCGTTCAGCCCGATCACCAGCCCGGCGCAGGTGCCATGGGGCCAGAAGGCATTCAATGCCTATCTCGACGCGCCTTCGGTTGCATGGGAGCAGTATGACGCGACCGAGCTTGTCAAGGAACGCCAGACCAAGGCGACGATCCTGGTCGATACGGGCACAGCAGACAGTTTCCTGGAGCGGGAGCTGAAGCCGGAGATCTTCACCGAAGCCTGCGCAAGGCACGGCCAGCGACTAGATTACAATCTGCGCGATGGCTACGGCCACGACTATTATTTCATTGCGACCTATATGGATGAGCACATCGCCCATCATGCGCGGGCGCTGGGAGCCTGATCCCTAGACCGCCTTGGCGTGGCGCCGGGTGGCGGGCTTGTAGCGGCCATCGAGGCTCTGGGCGACGGTGCGCAGGAACAGGCGCGCTTCTGTAGGCACACGAATGGTTGTGCGGTCAAGCTGGCAAAGCCCGGCAGACTGCAGGAAGCGGGCCGTTTCCAGCGCGTCGGCGAGACTGCCGCGTGGGGCACCCATCTCGTCGCAGACGGCGCCCACATCGACTTCGAGATCACACATCAGCCGCTCGATGGCACGGGCGCGCAGACGGTCATCCTCGGTGATGGCCACGCCGCGCTCAACTGGAAGCCGTCCGGCATGAATGGCGTTTTGCCAATTCGGACGATCCTTGAAGTTCTGGGCATACCCCTCTGAAAACTGGGAGATTGCCGTGCTGCCGATGCCGATCAGCGTGTCGCAAGGATCGTCTGTATAGCCTTGAAAGTTGCGCTGCAGGGTTCCGGCGCGCGCGGCAATGGCAAGGGAGTCCCCTGCGCGGGCAAAATGGTCGAGACCGATGGCCTGGTAGCCGGCAAGTTCGAGCGTGTGCGCGCCGGCTTCGGCCTGTTCGAACCGGGCCTGAAGGCCGGGCAGGGCGTCTTCATCAATGGCTTTCTGGTGTTTGGCAAACCAAGGCACATGGGCATAGCCGAACAGGGAAATTCTGGCGGCGCCCATCTCGGCCGCGAAATGTGCAGCCTCCTCGACATCCGTGACGGTCTGATGGGGCAGGCCGTACATCAGATCCATATTGATGGCCCGAATGCCCGCCGCATGCAGGCGCTCAATGCCTTCGCTCAGCAGGATTTTTGGCTGAACCCTCCCGACGGCTTCCTGGACTTTCTGGGACAGGGTCTGCACGCCGAAACTGACCCGGCTGACCCCGGACGTGGCCATGGCTTGAACGAAGTCTGGTGACAGGCTGCGTGGGTCGATTTCGACGGCGATTTCTGCATCCGGGTGCAGGTTGAAGGCGCGGCCGGCGTGGGCAACAAGGTCCTGAAAGTCGGTTGCCGAGAGTGCGTTGGGCGAGCCGCCCCCGAAATGGAGGTGTGCCATGCCGGCATGATCGCCGAGGGCGGCGGCCCACAAGTCTATCTCGCGGTGCAGGGTTTCGAGATAGGACGCGATCCGGGAATAGCCGTTCGGCACGCTGGTCGCGCAGCCGCAATAGAAACAAAGCTTCTCGCAGAACGGGATGTGGATGTAGACCGAGATCGGCTTGTCCGGCGTCGTGGCGCTGGCCCAGAGACGGGCATCGGGTTCCGCCACGTTCTGTGTGAAATCTGCTGCCGTCGGGTAACTGGTATAGCGCGGGACGGGACGCGATGCGAAGGGGATCCATGCCTGTTTCATGGCGTTTTCCTACCAACCGCGCGGCAGGCGGGGAGTAGGGGAAACTCCCTAGCGGGATGCGGCTCGACGTCGCTGGCCGGGCGGCCTAGTCTGTTCCGGCTCAGAGGAGGGTGTCCCATGATCCGTTGTCTCGTTTCCGCCGCCGCAGCCGGAATGCTCGTTCTGTCGGCGCAGGCCGGCCCGAAAGACTTCCAGCCGGGGCCGGCCATTCCGGCTTATGGCAAGGTGGCCGCCGTGCCGGACGCCGAGCGCCTGTCAAAGGATGCCGTCTTCAAGGTGGCGTTTGATACAGCCATCGCAGCGGAGCCCGGAAAGGTGAATCGCACTCTGGAGAGTGCGGCGCGCTTCCTGAACATGCATGAGGCTGTGGGCATACCGGCCGCCAATATCAAACTGGCGGTGGTGGTGCATGGTGGGGCCTACGCCGACCTGTTGCAGCGGGACGACAATGCCAGCGCCCCCCTGATCGCTGCCCTGCGGAAGAACCGCGTCAGGATCATCCTGTGCGGCCAGACGGCAGCGTATCGCGATGTGGCCAGGGGTGATCTCCTGCCGGGCGTGGAACTGGCCCTGTCTGCCATGACGGCGCACGCGCAGCTACAACAGGACGGCTATACGCTCAATCCGTTCTAGGGGGATGCACGAGCGTGCCTTTGCCGCCCGCGGCGGGCGATCGGGAGTGCATCAGTCACAGGGCAGGATGTGGCCGATCATGTTGCCGAGTTTCTGCTTGTATTCGGTCGGATCGGCATCGAAGACGTCGCAATTGTCCCCCTTCTTCATCGCGTAGGTCTTGATGCAATAGGAGGAGGGGGTTCCGCTCTTGGAGGCATGCCCGGTCTTCATTTGCAGGACATAATGTCCGTGCTCCAGATCCGTGTACAGATGTTCGAATGACTCGCCCATGTCATTCAGGCCGGCCCAGGTGACACCGAGATTGCACTTCGATGTCATGCAATGCATCGTCACGCTTTCGTGGCGCCCGAGTTGTTCAATGGACGGTTTGAACCAATCGGCAATGGCGATATCGACCGAAAACTTGTGATTGGAGCAGTTCTGGATGCGAAACTCTTCGCCGGCGTGAGCCTGGGTTGGGGCGAGGATGCAAAGCGCCCCTAGGAGTGCGGCGCCCATGGATTTGGTGGGGAACTTCATTTTGATCTCCGTCAGAAGGTAAAAATCAGATTACTGTTTAATCAGAGGCAGGCTCGATTGGTGAACCGGCTCTAAAGAACCTTCTACGGATGTTTCACAGGTGTCTCAGTGTATGTGGATTTTGTCGGGAGAGGTCCGCTTTCGGGTGGAATTCATTGGCTTGAATTCGGGTGGAGGCTGATCCGGACTGCACTAGGTGTCGATTGCCTCTGCCTTCAGCCAGATGCCTTCGCGTTCGCCGACGCGTCGCTCGACAAGGAGGCGGGCGACCTGGTGGTCATCCTCGAAGACATTGCCTGTCAGGCTGTCGAGCAGTGCCTTGGCCAGATTGTCCAGATCCATCCAGGGGGCATCACCTGTATACTCCATCATGATGTGAACGGAGTAGTCGCCATAGCCGGGCCGCAACGGATGGAACTCCTTGCGGAAGAATTCCTTGAGCAGTGTCTTGTAGTATTTTGTCTGGGTCGTCAGGCCTGCGCAGCGCACTTCCAGCGCGCCTTCATCGGTGATGCGTGCGCGCACTTTTCCAGCGCTGATCCAGTCCGACAGGCTCATCCCCGCATCCGGTGACGTGACTGCATGCGGGCCTCGATGGCTTCCTTGGAGGCTTTGAGGCCAAGCCCGGTCTGTTCGCGGAGCAGCTTGATGGCCAGCAGCTTCTTGCGGTCATCAATCGCGCGGTCGATCTCTGCCCAGCGGGCCTTGGTGACCCGGGAGAGGGCATCTTCCACCTGCGCCTGGGTCAGGAGGGGAGGGGATCTGGAATTCACTCCGATGCCGCGCACCAGGAAGCCAAGGCCGAAGGCCACTGCGACCAGGAGCAGCGTGGCCGGCTGAGAGAGCGCTTGGGCAAGAGCGTTCATGAGCGGTCCTGGCACCTTCCGGACGAGAATTGCGGTCAGGCCCCACGGCCCATCGAACCCGCAATCTAGGCGGGGCTGGCAGGCGCGCGCAAGGCTCGAATGGGGGAGGGCATGCCTGCGGCGGATGTGGCAAGCAGACCCGGCGCATCTTGTCTTGTGCGCCCACTTGGCTAAACCCGGCGCGAAAGCTTTTCCACGCATGAGGATTCAAGACCATGACGACGCGGACCGAAACCGACACGATGGGCCCAATCGAAGTCTCCAGCGACGCCTATTGGGGCGCGCAGGCCCAGCGCAGCCTCGGAAACTTCAAGATTGGCTGGGAAAAGCAGCCCGAGCCCATCATCCGCGCGCTTGGCATTGTGAAAAAGGCCGCAGCGGAAGCGAACATGGATCTTGGCAAGATGGATCCGGAGCTGGGCAAGGTGATCGTGCAGGCTGCCGAAGAAGTGATCGACGGCAAGCTGAACGATCATTTCCCGCTCGTCGTCTGGCAGACGGGCTCTGGCACGCAGTCCAACATGAACTCGAACGAGGTGATCTCGAACCGGTCCATCGAAATCCTGGGTGGCGAAAAGGGCTCAAAGAAGCCGGTTCACCCGAACGACCATGTGAACATGTCCCAGTCGTCGAATGACACGTTCCCGACCGCGATGCATATCGCCTGCGCCGAGGAAGTCGTTCACCGGCTGATCCCGTCTCTGGAAGTGCTCCAGAATGCGCTCGATTCGAAAGCGCGCGAATGGGCGGATATCATCAAGATTGGACGAACGCATACACAGGATGCGACGCCGGTGACGCTGGGCCAGGAATTCTCCGGCTATGCCCAGCAACTGGCCAATGGCATCGAGCGGATCCAACTGACCTTGCCGAAGCTGATGGAACTGGCCCAGGGCGGCACCGCGGTCGGCACCGGCCTGGCCTCGCCGGTCGGCTTTGCGGAAAAGGTTGCCGAGAAGATTGCCGACATCACCGGCCTGAAATTCACGACCGCGCCGAACAAGTTCGAAGCCCTCGCTGCGCATGACGCCATGGTGTTCACGCATGGCGCCATCACGACGGTCGCGATGTCCTGCTTCAAGATCGCGAACGATATCCGCTTCCTTGGCTCCGGCCCGCGTTCCGGCCTTGGCGAACTGGCCCTGCCGGAGAACGAACCGGGCAGCTCGATCATGCCGGGCAAGGTGAATCCGACCCAGTGCGAGGCGCTGACGCAGGTTTGCGCGCACATTCACGGCAACAATGCCGCCATCGGCTTCGCCGGCAGCCAGGGACATTTCGAGCTGAACGTGTTCAACCCGATGATGGCCTACAATTTCCTGCAGTCGGTGCGCCTGCTGGCCGATGCGGCGGTGAGCTTCACGGAGAATTGTGTTGTCGGCATCGAGCCGCGGCTCGACAATATCCAGCGCGGCCTTGAAAACTCGCTCATGCTGGTGACGCCGCTGAAGGAGAAATATGGCTACGACCGTGCGGCCAAGATCGCCAAGACGGCCCACAAAAACGGCACGACGCTTCGCGAGGAAGCCATCAAGGACGGCATTCCCGGCGAAGATTTCGACACCATCGTCGACCCTTCCAAGATGATCTCGCCGGGGTGATTGACGTTCTTTTCTAGCGAACGCATATTCGCTGAATGAGTACGCTTTCTGAGTGGAGAAAAGCAAATAATTGCTCTCTCAAGCAATTGGGTGAGCAAACGGGTTTGCAAAAGGGTTTTCTGTCCGAAATCGAACGAGGCCTGAAGCGCCCATCAGTCGAGGCAGCTCGGCGCATCGAAGCCGCAACAAATGGCGAGGTGACAGCCGCAGAGCTGCTCGGGCTTTCGAGTGGTGTTCGTGAGGAGGGTGCGCCATTTTTCACTGAGCGCGACCTCGCGGCTGAAGCCAGGGCGCTGGGCATCGATCCCGATGCCATCGCTCGCAAGGCTGTCGAGGATGCGGTGAAGCGTGCCCGTATTGATGCGTGGATCGATGAGAACCGCGAAGCCTTTGCAACAAATGCACGGGACGTGGAGGAAAACGGCCTCTGGTGCGACCGGTATCGCCAGTTTTGATGATCGAGCGGTATGCCACTTTCAGGCTGCGGGATAATCCGGATTTGCACGTTGTCGTGTTAAGTTATCCGGGGCTTGAACAGAATGGCACGGTGGTCGTTGCGCCGCTACTGACGGAGGATAGCATAGCGGTCGTGCCGGTGCTTCATCCTGTTGTCGAAACACCATCTGGCAGGCGAGTCGTTGTCGCAGAACGTATGTCAGCCCTGTCGCCCAAACTCCTGGGAGAGAAGACCGGTTCGCTGACCGCATATGAGTACGAAATCTCCCGTGCGCTTTCGCGTTTGTTCTTCGGAAATTGAAAGTCGCCCAAGGGGCGGGCAGGGGCTGGAACCGCACGGGTTTTCTCACGCCTGCGGTTGCGCCATGCCATGAAGATGGCCATACGGCGGCAGACATGTTCCCGCCCTCACACTGAAGAGTCTCCTGCCGTGGTAAAAACGACATTCTCTGCCTTTGCCGACCGTCTTGGCGCGCAGAATTTCTCGCAGGCCAATCTGTCGAAATTCACGCCCGACCGTATCAAGATCGAGTTGCTGTCGGGCCTGACCGTGGCGCTGGCGCTGGTGCCGGAGGCGGTGGCCTTTGCCTTCGTCGCCGGTGTGCATCCGCTGGTCGGCCTCTATGCAGCCTTTATTGTCGGGCTGGTGACCGCCGTATTTGGCGGGCGTCCTGGCATGATTTCGGGGGCGACCGGCGCGCTGGCTGTCGTCATGGTGTCGCTGGTTGCCCAGCATGGCGTTGAATACCTGTTCGCCACCGTGGTGCTGATGGGGATTCTGCAGCTTCTGGCGGGCATCTTCCGCTTTGGCAAATTCATACGCCTGGTGCCGCACCCTGTGATGCTCGGCTTCGTGAACGGGCTCGCCATCGTGATCTTCATGGCGCAGCTGACCCAATTCCAGGTGCCGGGGACGGCGGAAGTGTCCGGCCATGGCATGTCGGGCGGTGAATGGATGAGCGGCTGGCCGCTGGCGCTGATGCTCGCTCTGGTGGCCCTGACCATGGCGATCATCTGGGCGTTGCCGAAATTCACCAGGATCGTTCCGGCACCCTTGGCCGGCATCGCCATTGTGGCGGGCGTCGTGATTGCCTTCGGTCTGGACGTGCCGCGCGTGGGCGACATGGCCTCGATTGAGGGCGGGCTGCCGCAATTCCACCTGCCGGCCGTGCCGCTGAACTGGGCAACGCTGGAAATCATCCTGCCTTATGCGGTCATCCTTGCAGCCATCGGCCTGATCGAGAGCCTTCTGACGCTGAACCTGGTCGGCGAGATCACAGGCAAACGGGGCGGGGCCAGCCAAGAATGCGTTGCGCAGGGCGCGGCCAATGTCATCACCGGCTTTTTCGGTGGCATGGGCGGCTGCGCCATGATCGGCCAGTCCATGATCAATGTGAAATCCGGCGGCCGTACCCGGCTTGCCGGCATTGCAGCGGCGCTGTTCCTGCTCGCCTTCATCCTGGTCGGATCCAGCCTGATCGAGCAGATTCCGCTCGCCGCCCTGGTCGGGGTCATGTTCATGGTCGTGATTGGCACGTTTGCCTGGAACAGTCTGCGCATCATGACGCGCATTCCGTTTCTGGACGCGGCGGTCATCGTTCTGGTGACGATCGTGACGGTCTTCTACGACCTCGCCACGGCGGTTGTGGTCGGGGTGATCGTGTCTGCGCTGGCCTATGCCTGGAACAATGCCCGGCGCATCCGCGTCATCGAGCGCGACAGTGTCCGCACGCCGGGCGCGCATGTCTACGAGATCGAAGGACCGCTGTTCTTCGGATCGACAGACGGCTTTGCGGAACTCTTCCATCCGGAAACCGATCCTGACGTGGTGATCGTCGACTTCATGCGCTCGCGCATCGTGGATCAGTCGGCCCTGCAGGCGATTGAAGATCTCGCCCGGCGCTATGAGGCGCAAGGCAAGACGCTGCAGCTGCGCCATCTGTCGCGCGATTGCCACAAGCTGCTGGCCAAGGCCGGCCAGCTGATGGTCGATTCCGATGATGATCCGGAATATGCTGTGGCCGTCGACTATTCGGTGCGCACCGGCGTCTTCGGCGGCGGCCACTGATCCTTTCTGCGACCTAATCTCCTTGCACCGGGCCGGTTGTTCCGCCATCAGGAACGCCGATCAGAAACGTGGAGGAACGTCATATGGAAATGGATTTCAGCAATTTGTTCTCGGTGGCCGGCAAGACCGTGGTTGTGACCGGTGGCTCGCGCGGGATCGGGGAAATGATCTCGGCCGGCTTCCTTGCCAATGGTGCCAAGGTGATCATTTCTTCCCGCAAGGCGGACGCCTGTGAGGAGACGGTTGAGCGCCTGAAGGGCCAATATGGCGGCGAAATCTATGCCATTCCGTCCGATGTGGGCCAGATGGTCGGTATTGAGCACCTCGCCAGGGAAATCGCCGAGCGGGAAGACAAGGTCGACGTGCTGATCAACAATGCCGGCGTGGCGTGGGGCGCGAAGCTGGAAGACTTCCCGGAACATGGCTGGGACAAGGTAATGGACGTCAATGTGAAAGGCCTGTTCTTCCTGACGCAGAAGCTGATGCCGTTGCTGCGCAAGGCGGCGAGCGCCGACAATCCGGCCCGGGTCATCAACATCGCCTCAATCGATGGCATGCACACCTCGCCGATGAGCGGATTTGCCTACGGCACCTCAAAGGCGGCTGTGATCCATCTGACGCGCTTCATGGGCGCGCACCTGGCCGGTGAACACATTCTCTGCAATGGCATCGCGCCGGGACCGTTCCCGACCTACATGCTCTCCACGGGCGTTGGATTCAAAGGCGAAACCGAAGGCGTCGACTGGCAGAAGATCGGAGATCAGAATCCGTCAGGCCGCGTCGGTCAGCCCTCCGACATTGCCGGCCTCGCCATGTTCCTGTCGTCGAAAGCATCGAACTATATTACCGGCCACACCGTGCCCTGCGATGGCGGCATCGTTTCCTCCAGTTAGAACCAGAGGAACATCGACGCGCCGAGAATGCCGATGCCGGTAAAGACCGTGGCCCCTGCGACGAGCAGGCTGGCCGCGGCCTTTGCGGGCACGGAGCGACCACGGCGCGCGGCGGAGTACAGTTCCAGCACGGCGAGAGGGATCAGATAACTGCCATAGCTGATAACGATATCGGCAGGCCCGCTCATCGAACTGTTCATCCAGCGGGGCGACTGGTTGATCACGATCCAGCCCATCAAACCGACGCGAATGAACCAGACGCCATTGGCGACCATGAACAGCCGCATCGCCCAGCGCTGATGGTCGGCAAAGCGGCGCGCCAATGCAAACCGCAATGTATAGGCGGCGCAGACAAGGATCAGCACGGCATTCAAAGAGACGCTAACGGCTGAAACGAGCGACAAATATGTGTCCCGTCCCCAGGTCAGCCAGAGCCCGCCCAGAGCGAGGAAACAGGCCAGCACCAGAAATATGCGCCCTGACCATCTGTGCAGTTTGGGGAATTTCCGGCGAAGCACGGGCACCAGTTGAATGAGCCCTGTCAGAGTCATCACGGCGGCGAGCAGGACGTGCATCGCAAACATCAGATTGCCGGCATCATCACCCGGGACATGTCCCTTGATCAGGCTCTTGTCGTTCCAGCCGGCATAGTTTCCAGTGGCCGTACGCACGCCATAATAGTTCGCAATGAAGACGATGAATGCGATCTGGCCAATGGCCGCGACGCAGAACCAGGCAATGCCGGTGCGGCTGAGCACCTTGTTCCAGATGGAGCGGGAGTTGGGGGGCGATGTCACGGTGGGTCCTTTCAGGTATGGAGCCTGAAAGAGCTGACCGGAACCGGTCGGGGCGTCTTGCCGATTTGGAAATCGGCGAGGATTTCAGCAGAAAAATATCGAAATCGGCGCCTTGAACGCGTAAGCTCGCTCCAGACCGCCGATATCAGGACAATGCCTCATGAACATTGCGCGTGCTTCGCTGGGAAATCTGGGAGCGCTTCGGCGCAGCTTGCCGTCCGGGCCGGTATTGCCCTTGGCGATCTACTGGGCGGCCTTTGCGCTTTCGGTTGCGGCTTTCATCGCGGAATATTTCGTTGGCAACCATGTGCCCCAGCTCGGTGTCTTGCTGGTGCTGATCAGTTTTGTGCCCTGCGGACTGGCTTGGCTGTTGTCGCGGGAATTGTTCCGCAAGGAGGCCGAGCGTCAGGCGTGGCCTGCGCTGGTCGTCGCGGTTCTGTACCTGACCTGCCTGATCAATTACCTGACGCCTGACTCCCAGGTTGGCGGGATGCTGGGCGTCGTGGCCAGCATGCAGTCCTTGATCGGGTCAGCCATGTTGCTGATGACATTTGTCGAAGCGATTGACGGGATGAATGCGTCAGCGCTGGAGCGAAGGTTTCGACTGGGTTTTGCTGGCGGGTATGCCGGGCTTGTCACCATATCATTGCTTGCAGACCAGCCGGGACTGGACGCGTGGCAGGACGAGTTTCGGATTGTCGCGGCATCTCTCGCCCTGATGGGGGCGAGCCTTGCCGTGCTGTATCGGCGTCGCAACCCTCTGGAACACAGCAAGACGCGCAAAACGGACCGTAGCCGCAGCGTGCCGCGCGATCCGGCTCTGGCGGCGCGGTTGACGACATTGCTTGAGGTCGAGCGGATTTATCTGGAACCGAACATCAAGGTAGCCGACGCCGCGTTGCGCCTGCGAACGCCCGACTACAGAGTCAGCCAGAGTGTTGTGTCCGATCTCGGCTTCGCGAACTTCAACCAGTTGATCAATTCGTATCGGATTCAAGAGGCCCGTGCCCAACTGGTGCGGCCGGATCTGGCGGACCAGCCAATTCTGTCCATTGCGATGGATTGCGGGTTTGGCTCGATTGGGCCGTTCAATCGCGCATTCAAGGCGCATACCGGCATGACGCCAAGCGCCTATCGGCGCCGCGCGCTGGAGTCAGGCGCGGTGTTGTGAGGACTGGCGAACGGCGCGGCGGTGTCTAGACTGCGCGAAAGAGAATCACTTCCCGCCAAGAAAGGCCGTGCTCATGGCAAATGCTCCCGTCGGATCGAAATCCAACCCGTCCCAATTCGACATTCTCAGCAAGCTGGCCGATGACGAGCCCTATTTCGTGATCCGGGCAAATGACCCGCTGTCATCGGCGCTGGTCGAGTTGCATGCCTATATCGGCGCGGGGCAGGCGGGTGCGGCCCACAACAAGCTGGCAGAGATCATGGCGCTGACCTCGGCCAAGGCGCCGCGTCCGGCGTCCAGCCCGAAATACCGCGAAACCTTTGCCATCTCGCTGGCCATGGAACAGTGGCGCGAGACCCATTCCGACGATTAGCGGCGGGGCGACATGCTGATCCGGCCCCTGACGCTGGAAAACCGGTTTGTGCGGCTCGTGCCGTTCGAGCCGGACCATCACGGGCCGCAACTGGTCGCCCTGTCGGAACAGACCGGCGCGAGACTTGGCACGTGGCCGGTGTTCGTCGCCGGGACAGACTGGCTGGCCCCCTGGCTGGAGACGCTGCGGTCTCGTGCGGCGGCCGGGACACTCGTGCCCTTTGCTGTTTACCTTGGCGATGGCCGGTTTGCGGGCATGACCGCGTTCCTCAATCCGGATGCCGGGCACCGCAATGTCGAGATCGGCATGACGTTTTATGCTCCGGACCTGCAGGGCGGCGTGATCAACCCGGCCTGCAAACATCTCCTGCTGGGGCATGCGTTCGCGCAGGGGGCCTTGCGCGTCTATTTCCATGTCGATGAACGCAATGCCCGGTCCCGCGCGGCGGTGTTGAAACTTGGCGCGGTCCAGGAGGGCCTTCTGCGCGACAACCGGATCCTGCCGGATGGATTTGTCCGCACGACCGTGGTGTTCTCGATCCTCGCGCGTGAGTGGCCGGCAGTGAAGGCCGGCCTCGATGCGCGGCTGGCAGCATTCGAGGGAGCCTCCTGATGACGGAGCCGATCAATCTGAACAAGTTCCGCAAAGCCAGGGCAAAGGCTGACAAGGCGCAGCGCGCCAAGGAAAATCGCGCCAAATTCGGTCGCACCAAGGCGGAGAAAGACCTCGACACGGCCCGCTCCAACAAGGCCCGCGACGAGGCAGAGGCCCACAGGCTGGACACCCCTCCGGACAAGCGTGGTTAATCAAACATTACCGGACGGCCCCTGACTTGCAGAACGACTCCCGACTTTGTCTCAAAGCGGGAGGACATACTGATGGGGCGCATTCTGGGAAAACTCGTTCTGGCTGGCATCGCATTTGCGGCCGGCATCACTTGGGGCGTCGTCGCCGAAGCCACCGAAGCGGGCGTGCCGCTCTCGGCGCTGGTAGGTTTCTGACCGCTTTTCCGCAACTTGCCATTTGCGCCACCGCCCCATATTGATTGTCCGGACAAATGGGCGGGGTAAGTATGACACACGTCAGGCGCATGTTCGTGGATGGCAGATATGGACAGGTCCATCTGCGCATTGCGCGGCCTGAACAAGCGGACGCGCGCCCGCTTGTCTGCCTGCATATGAGCCCCAAATCAGGTTGGACCTTCCGGAATTTCATGTCAGCCATGGCAGCGGACCGTGTGGTCATCGCGCCGGACTATCCCGGTTTTGGCGAATCGGAGGCGCCGCCCGCCGATCCCCCCGTCCGGATCGAGGATTATGCGGCCGCAATGTGGGACATGGTGCAGGCGCTGGACTTCACCGAGGTCGATCTCACCGGATATCATACAGGCGCGATGGTGGCGGTGGAGATGGCGCATCAGCAGCCGGAGCGTGTTGGCCGCATTGTGTCCATCAGCGCGCCGATCATCACGCCGGATGAACTCGCCGCGTTTCACAGCCTGTATGAGGCGGTACCGCTGGATGCCGAGGGAACACGTTTTTTGAGAATGTGGCGGGCGGTCCAGGCGCATGCCGGGCCCGGTATGACCCTGGCAATGATGGCGGAATCCTTTGCCGAAAACCTGCGGGCCGGCGAAAATTACGAGTGGGGGCACCGAGCGGCTTTTGCCTATGCGCCCACCTATGCCGAGAAATTGAAATCCCTGCCGCACCGCATCGCCGTTCTCAATCCGGCCGACGACCTGACAGAACAGACATGGCGGGCCGAACCGCTTCTCCGCAACGGCGCGATCGTTCCGCACCCGGAGTGGGGTCACGGGTTTCTCGACGCCGACACCGACGCAGCTGTCTCCGAATATCGTCGGCTGCTGGATACGGATTGGCCCTAGCTATCGGGAGCTTCAACACCCGGATGCAGGATCGAGTTGATCAACTGGTCATCCATCCGGCGGCCTGAGACGCGTTCCAGCGCCGCGAAGATCGGACGGACCCTTTTCTCCTCGACGAGCGGAATGGACTGGGCAAGCTCGGCAGCCCGGGCATAGCGCAGCTGGGCCGTGGCCATGTCGCCGCGCGCCTCGGCGCAGGCGCCGAGATTGTGGATCACCGCCGCAGCGAGGGTCCATTCCCGTCCAAGTTCATCCCATTGCGCGCAGGCGCCGGTGAAATTGCCGTTCTTCGTTGCCTTCACTGCAGCGGCGAAACGGGGATCATTCTGCGCTTCCGGGGTCAGCCCGTCGGTCATGATTTCCGCCCGCATGGTCTGGTAGTAGGGCGCGATGTCATTGCGGAAACGGCGCACCGCCTCGACGGTCGCGTCCTGCACCATGCCGATGGGCGCATTGTAGGGATCGTAGCTGGAATGGTGCGGGTCGCGCCAGACGCCCAGTTCCTGGCCACGGTCCTCATATTCGGCGACATCGACGCAGCTTTCGCGGCTGGCCCCGCCGAGCTGCTGCTGGCTGAATACCCGGCGACCGGTCCGGTAATCGATCAGCTCCGCCGTCACGACGACTTCGACGGTTTCTTCGCGGCATTCGGTTTCCACGATGGCCCGGTGCTCGCAATCGAACAGGCCGTCATACTCAACGCATTTCTTCTCCCGCTCGAACCGGGTTTCTGCATCCCAGGTCTCGATGTCCACGCGGCCTTGATACGTGCCCTGCGGCCGGCCCTGGGTCTGGATGAACCAGTAATCGCCATCAATCCGGATTTCGTCGATCATGTCCGAGAATTCGGTTTCGGCGACATTGCCGGCCGGACCCCGGAACGGGCCAATGACGACATCACGATACTCCGCGGCCTCCGGGAAGCCGGGTGCCATGCGGGCCTCGTAGTCATATCCGGGTGTGGCGCAAGCAGCGGCGACGGCGGGCAGGAGCAGGATCGGGGCGTGTCTCATGTGGCGAGCCTTCAACAGTTTCAAGTCAGTAGGGTTGAGAGATACTGAACACACTCTGAACCGTGCAATGCCTGTGTTTGCGTAGGGTAAATTCTTGACGTGGGGAGAGGGCACCGCCACCTGTCTCGCAACATTGATGGAGCCCTAAATGACAAGTTCACTGTTCACCCCTTTCAAGATCAAATCCCTCGACTTGCCGAACCGTATCGTGATGGCCCCGATGACGCGGTCAAAGTCTCCGAATGGGGTGCCGGGCAATGATGTGGCGGAGTATTATGCCCGCCGGGCGGAAAACGAAGTCGGCCTGATCGTGACCGAAGGCACCACCATTCGCCGGGGCGGGGCCTCCAATGATCCCAACGTCCCGAATTTCCACGAGGCGGACTCACTGGCCGGATGGCAGAATGTGGTCGAGAAGGTGCATGCAGAGGGCGGCAAGATCGCGCCGCAAATCTGGCATATGGGCATGGTGCGCAAGGCTGGCAGCGGCCCCAATCCGGAGGCGCCCACCGACAGCCCGTCCGGCATGACGCATACCGGCAAGCAGGTCATCGACGCCCCGAGTTCTGCCGAGATCGACGACATGGTGCTGGCCTATGCCGACGCAGCGGCCGAAGCAGAGAAGCTGGGCTTCGACTGTGTCGAGGTGCATGGCGCGCATGGCTATCTGATCGACCAGTTCTTCTGGGACGTGATGAACAAGCGGGACGACAAGTTTGGCGGCACATCGCTTGTTGATCGTGCGAGCTTTGCCTCCGACATCCTGAAGGAAATTCGCAAGCGCGTGTCGAACGACTTCCCCATCATTCTGCGGTATTCGCAGTGGAAGCAGCAGGATTATGGCGCACGCCTGGCCACGACGCCGAAGGATCTGGAAGCCTTCCTAAAGGTGTTTGTCGATGCCGGTGTGGATGTGCTGCACGTCTCGCAACGCCGCTACTGGGAGCCGGAATTCCCGGAGATCGACGGCGAGCAGGGCCTGAATGGCGCCGGCTGGGCGAAGAAGATCACCGGCCTGCCCACAATCACGGTCGGATCGGTCGGGCTTTCGGGCGATTTCATCAAGGCCTTCCAGGGCGAAGGCTCGGGTACGCGGTCCCTGGATGATCTGGAGGAGCGGCTGGCACGCGACGAGTTCGACCTGGTCGCGGTTGGCCGGGCCCTGCTGCAGGATCCGGAATGGGCCCGCAAGGTCCATGAGGGTCGGCATGACGAACTGGCTGATTACGATGCAGCGAGCCTCGCAACCCTATCTTAGGTCGATTTTTCCTTGCGCCGGGACGCAAGGAGTGGTTTTGGTAAATCCAGCTGGACCGGTGGCGGCCGATTGCCCTTGACCGCTTTGGGCCAGCTGGATGGTGGGGACGTATTTGAACCATCCAGTCACAATCTGATGCGACGCCATGTGGGGGACCCGAACACATGGATTTCGCGCGCGGCCGGTTGCCCTGAATGCCGGCAGCCTATTGTGCGGATGGACTTTTCCCCCTTCTGACGCAGGCGGTGCCTGCACCCCGGTGAGATGCCTTCACACCAGCATCTCGCTCGACCCTGCAGGGCCGCGTCCCGCACACCGACGCGTTCCTGCAGGGTCTTTTTATGTTTCAGATCGTGTCAGTAGGTGTCAGGCCTTCCCATAGGCATCGGCCAGCCATGCCAGAACGTCTCCATCAATCTCGTCCACAGAGGTCAGGCGCACCTTGTGCGTGCACATGCTGCCGGGCTTCTCCTCCAGCAGCCGGTCTGTGCCCGGAACGCCCTTGAGGTTCAGTCCAAGATCCACGCGGGACTTCGTGGCGGGGGTGACCACGGCGAAATTTTTCGACCGGCGGAAGGCCACGGAGGTTTTCTTCGGGGCGATTTCGACATCCTTGCCGAATGCGCGGGCTTGCTCTGCGAGCGCGTCGTAGATCGGGCGCAGGCTGTCCTTGCCCTTGTATTGAGCTTCGAGCAGGTCGTCTTGATCGGCGTCGAGATTTCCCTTGGCGGCCTGGCAGACAAGATTGGCATAGCCATGTGTCAGACCGTGTTCGGTCTTGAGCAGGTTCATCTGCTCCCCGAATTTTTCCAGCCCGCTCCTGCGGACCAGATCGGTCCAGTGATCCAGCGGCTTGCCGGTTTTTTCCAGCAGGCCCGTTTTCATGCTCTCCAGCATCTTGTCCGGCGAATTAGCCATGGGGTGTCTCCTTTTCGGGGGCGGGCATTTCCAGGGTCGGCGTGACCAGCGGCCAGTGTTCGAGGCGGCATTGCGCGGGTGTGAACAGGGCCATGACCGGCCCCAGCATCATCACCATGCGACCGGAGAATTTCGGCTTTCCGGTCTCGACCAGCGCCTTGAGGTTCTCGGTGATGAACTTGCCACCGGGCACCATGGATTTTTCGGTCTTTGTGCCGGCTGGCACATTTTCCGTGATCAGGCGGAACCGGGTGCCGCCTTCCGTTTCGCTCAGCTCGTAGATGACCGTGCAGGGCGCATCCTCGAACTGGGTGAATTTCATCGTATGCGCGTAGCGGTGCGGCGGCGAAAATTCGAGCACTTCGCCGACCACCGATGCGAATTTTCGGTCCGGCGTGATCATGCGCATCGGCTTTCCGGGTTTCAGCCCGTCTGCCGTGTCGCAGACGGCCCCGAAGAAAAAGGGCAGGGCCTCGTCTGTCTTGACCAGCGTGTCCCAGACGATGCGGATCGGGGCGTCGATGAAGACTTCATAGATGGCGCGGTCGGCAAGCGCGGCCGCGTCGGCGGATGTGGCAGTCATTTTGGGTCCTCCTTCTGCCGGGCGGCCGCCTCGGCAGCATATTTCAGGCCGGTGACCCGGCTGGCGAACTGGCTGGAATACGCGCTCATCCAGCGGTCCTGGATCATTTGGATGGGCGCCGCATTGAGATAGAGCCGACGGCTGCGGCCGTCTTTCTCGCTGGCAACGAGGCCGGCCTTTTCCAGCACGGCCAGATGATTCATCACAGCAATGCGGCTGACATCGAAATGGCGGGCGAGCTCGCCGACCGGAATGCCGGGGCTCGCTTTCAGAATGTCCAGAATCTGCCGCCGGCTCTCATGAGCGAGCGCGTGGAAGACAGCAGACATATCGTTATCTGTAATCATGTAATTACCTAATTACATAAATGGGCGTGAGTCAACCCGATTGAGTTGACCGAATTTCTCAGGGAGTCAGGCGGGTGACCCGCACGGAAACGGCCTTGCGGTGTTCCGTCTCGAACGTGCCAGCCGCCCCGGTTGTGTCGGTCATGGCCGTTTTGGAGCGGTTCATTTCCTCCAGCCGCGTTTCGAACCCTTTGAGCAGGGCGTCTTGGTTATCACTTCGTTCTGGGGCGGCTTTCAGGGTCGCGACACGATCTTCCAGCCAGAGCCGCGCTCGTCTGGCTGCCTCTTGGCGATTCGCCAAAGTTTCCGGAGAAGGGGCCTGATCGGCTGTGACAATAATCGTGCTTCCCGCCGCGAACACACAGGCTCCCGAAGCGATCGCTTCGTTTGCAGCATTCGCAGGGCCCTTGCCAGGTTCCAGCATTGTCACGCTGGCACCGTACGCGGTAGGGGATGCCACACATATTTTGAAAACCTGGATCATGGATGCGTCGCCGAGTCCGCTGGCGAACACTGTGCGGCTTTCACCGGGGTCGAGCTGGAAACTCATCCGGTTCCCGTCGTCTGCCCATGCTGGCGGCTGGCTCAGGGCCACAAGGAACGAGGAGATTACGCAACACTCAATCCGTTTCATCTTGGGGCGCCTTCAATTTCAACCTTGGAGAGGGTCTCATGAAGCGATCCTGATCGCAACAGTCGCGTGTGCCGCAAACCCTGCCCAACGGGGCATTCGGTGCTATATGTTCGCCATGAGTTCCAATCCGAATCGACTGTCCATTTCCCAGATGGCGGCGGCCAAGCCGCCGGTTGCACAGGGGGAGGCCGCCTATCTGGACGGCCTGAACCCGGAGCAGCGCGAAGCCGTGTTGACCACTGAAGGCCCGCTGCTGGTGCTGGCGGGCGCGGGCACGGGCAAGACGCGCGTGCTGACCACCCGGCTGGCGCACATTATCGGCACGCGGCTGGCCTGGCCGTCGCAGACGCTGACCGTGACCTTTACCAACAAGGCCGCGCGGGAGATGCGCGAGCGGGCCCTGTCCATGCTGGGCGAGGCGGGCGAGGGGTTGCGCTGGCTTGGCACGTTCCACTCGATCAGCGCGCAGATCCTGCGCAAGCATGCCGAACTGGCAGGGCTGAAATCCACGTTCACCATCATCGACACCGATGATCAGATCCGCCTGTGCAAGCAGATCATCCAGGCCGAAAACATCGACCCGAAACGCTGGACGCCGCGCTATCTGGCCAGTCTCATCGATGGCTGGAAGAACCGCGCCCTCACTCCGGACAAGGTGCCGCCGGAGGAGGCGCACCAGTTCGCGGACGGCAAGGGCATCACCTGTTACCAGATCTACCAGGCGCGGCTGAAGGTTCTGAACGCGTGTGATTTCGGCGACCTGCTGATCCACAACATCATCATCTTCCAGAACAACCCTGATTTGCTGAAGGAATATCACGACAAGTTCCGGTACATCCTGGTGGACGAGTACCAGGATACAAATGTGGCGCAGTATCTGTGGCTGCGCCTGCTGGCGCAGGGGTCCCAGAACATCTGCTGTGTCGGCGATGACGATCAGTCGATCTATGGCTGGCGGGGTGCGGAAGTCGACAATATCCTCCGCTTCGAGAAGGATTTTCCCGGGGCGCACGTGATCCGGCTGGAGAAGAATTACCGCTCCACCAAGCACATCCTGGCCGCCGCGTCTTCCGTGATCAGCCACAACAAGAGCCGGCTCGGCAAGACGCTCTATGTCGGCGACGACAATTCCATCGATGATATCGATGCCTCCAAGGTGAAAGTACGCGGCCTGTGGGATGGTGAAGCCGAAAGCCGCCTGATTGCCGACGATATCGAGAGCTGGGTGTCGAAAGGCGGCAGCCATGAGGATTGCGCGGTTCTGGTGCGGGCGTCCTGGCAAATGCGGGCGTTCGAGGAACGCTTCATCATGCTGGGCATTCCCTATCGCGTCATTGGCGGACCGCGCTTCTTCGAACGTGCCGAGATCCGCGACGCGCTGGCCTATCTGCGCCTGATCCGCTCTCCGGATGACGATCTGGCCTTTGAGCGCGTCGTGAACCAGCCAAAGCGGGGGATCGGGAACACGTCCCTGGCCAAGCTGCAATCCTATGCCCGGGAGGATGGGCGCAGCCTGTTCGTTCTGACGCCGATGGTATTGCAGACCGACGAGATCAAGGGCGGCGCCAAGCGGGGCCTGACCCAGTTCATCGACCAGATCAATCTGTGGCGTGACAAGCTGGCGAATGGCATGCCGCATACAGAGCTTGCCGAGACGATCCTGGAGGAATCCGGCTATACCGACATGCTGCAGAAGGATCGCAGCCCTCAGGCGCAGACACGGCTGGACAACCTCAAGGAACTGGTCCGGGCGATGGGCGAGTTCGACTCGCTGGCCGGGTTCCTGGAACATATCGAACTGGTCATGGATGCCTCGACCGGCGGAGCCGGCGAGGACCAGGTGCAGATCCTGACCCTGCACGGCGCGAAAGGTCTTGAGTGGCCAGTCGTGTTTCTGCCGGGTTGGGAGGAGGAAGTTTTTCCCTCACGGCGCAGCCTGGACGAGAGTGGCATGAAGGGCCTCGAAGAGGAGCGTCGGCTTGCCTATGTCGGCATCACGCGCGCGCGCCAGCACGCCTATATCTCGTTTGTCGCAAACCGGCAGATCTATGGCCGCTGGCAAAGCGTGCTGCCGAGCCGTTTCGTGGACGAGCTGCCTCACGAACATGTCGAGGCCGTGTCAGAAACCGGCTATTCGGGGATGCCCGGTGGCGACACCGGCTTTACGGGCACGGTCGAGGATCTGGGCGAGCGGTCCAACTACAAGAGTCCGGGCTGGCAACGCCTGAAAGAGAATGCGGGCAAGTTCGACACGCGCCCGCCGCGCGACGCGACCAATCTGTCGGCGACGTCAGGCGGACCGTCGAGCTTCAAGGTCGGCACGCGCATCTTCCATGACAAGTTCGGCTATGGCCGTGTGGCGCACACCGAAGGCAACAAGCTGACCGTGGATTTCGAGAAGTCCGGCCGGAAGAAAGTGATCGCCACCTTCGTGCAGCCGGCCTAGAGGTTGACCGGACCGGGCTTTCGGAATTGGATGACCGGGGCAGAGCGGCGAGGCGTGAATGGCCGGCTATATCGAGAAACGGCTGTATGAAGGCGAGACGCTGCGATATCGCGGCCAGTTTCACTGGCTGGAACATGCGAAAGCCTGGCTGATGCTGATCGTGTTCGGCATCCTGATCTTCGGCATCATCTATTTCATAGCGGAAATGGTGCGCCTGAACACAACCGAATTCGTGGTGACAGACCGGCGTGTGGTCATGAAGACCGGGTTGTGGTCAGCCGACGTCGACGAAATCGCGCTGGATGCCATTGAAGGCAGTTCCTTGAATCAGGGCATTGTCGGCCGCATTTTCGGCTTTGGGCGCCTGTCGGTACATGGGCGGGGCGAAACCCATATCAATTTCCCCAACATGGCCCACCCGCAGATGTTTCGCGCCGAGGCGGAGAAGGCCAAGCAGGCCGCTGTGGCGCCGGAGGTCCCGTCAAAGGGCTGAGCCGCATCGTCCGGAAAGGCAAGCAGCGCCGGGGGCCTGGGTCAGGGGGGAGGGAAAGTCAGGCCAGCCTCGAAGCGCGATGGGTGGATGCGCTTGCCGACAAGGGCGAGGGCCAACCCGACGCTGCAGGATCCTGTTTCCCACAGGCCGGGCGAACGCAAACCGAATACGGCGTTCATCTGTCGCTCATCTTGCGACCCTATTCGGCCGCCGGCAGGGATTGGTTGGCGGGATCATTCTCGTTCGCCGATTGCGGCGCTGCCGAGTGGCGCCGCGCGGCGCGCTTGCCGCGAACGCGATCCTTCATCCGGCCCGCCCAGCGTCTGACCCGGTGCGGGGCCAGAAGCCAGACCGGCGTCACCAGAAGGATCATCAGGGTCGAGAAGCCCAGGCCGAAGACCACGGCCGTCGCCAGCTGGACCCACCATTCGGAACTTGCGCCGCCGAAATTGATGGAGCCTTCGAAGAAATTGACATTCATCTGGATGATCATCGGCAGCAGGCCGCAGATCGTCGTGCCGGTTGTCAGCAGGATCGGACGGATCCGTTGGGCGGCTGTCGCGATGGCGGCTTCCTCCGGCGTGCGGCCGTCGCTGAGCAGTCGATTATAGGTGTCGATCAGCACGATATTGTTGTTCACCACAATGCCGGCCAGTGCGACGATGCCGGTGCCGATCATCAGCTGCGAGACATAGGGCAGGATCAGCTGGATGCCGATCACCACACCAGCCGTTGACATGATGACAGCCGTCAGGGTCAGGAAGACCTGCCAGAAATTGTTGAACTCCCACAGGAGAATGATGGCCATCATGAACAGCATGGCCAGAAGTGCGCCCTGGAAGAAGGCCGCAGCGTCTGCGCTGTCCTCGTCTGCGCCTTCAAAGCGCACTTCGACCGTACCGGGAATGTCCTGCTGAGCGATCCAGGTCTTGACCTCTTCGACAATGGCCGCGCCTGCGCCCTGTTCAACGGCATTGGCGCGAACATCGATCACACGTGCCCCGTCGCGGCGGGTGATCTGGCTGACGCGCGGCGCGGGCACGCGCTCGACAAACAGGGAAAGGGGCACATTGCCGCGCGGTGTGGCGATGCGCAGATCGTCGATCGCGCTGGCGCTGCGGTCTGCCTGCGGGAAGCGTACGCGGATATCGACTTCGTCCTGCGCGTCATCCGGGCGGTAGCGCCCGACGAGAACGCCTTCCGTGATCAACTGGACGGCGGCGCCGACCTGGCTGATGTCGAGGCCGTACTTGCCGGCTTCGGCACGGTCGACTTCGAGCTGGTATTCGATGCCGGGCAGGGGACGCGTGTCCTCGACTTCGCGCAGGTCCGGCCGGGTTTCGAGATAGTCGCGCACAAGGCGTGCGGTTGAATTGAGCGCGGCGGCGTCTTCGGACAGCAGCGCGATCTGGACGTCCTTGCCGGATGGCGGCCCCTGTTCGCGGGCCGCAATTTCGAAGCGCAGGCCGGGCACCTGGCTGAGCCGTTCACGGATGTTTGCCAGCGTGCGACGGCCATTGTGCACGCCGTCTGCGGTGGCAAGGTCGATCAGGAGCTGGCCGACCGTGTCGATGGGCTTGCTGGACGATCCGTCCGGCGAAAAGATTGCGCCGCCGGACCCGCCCGCCTCGGTCGAGATGTCCTTGACGCCGTCCATGCCGGTAATGGCCGCTTCGGCGCGCTTGACCAGGGATAATTGTTCCGCTGTGGACAGGCTGCCCTGAGCCTGGACAAAGACGAAAGCCTGTTCCGGCTCAACGTCCAGGAACAGTTCGGATTTGTGCGGTGTGGAACCGAACCAGATGAAGATGGCGATCACGCCGGCAATGGCGACGCCGGTCACTGCCAGGGGCCGCGCGATGAGGGATTTGAGCAGGCGGACATAGCCGCCGAGCCAGCCGGTGGCGGCTTCGGGATCGGCATCGGCTGCCAGCGCGGCAAGGCTTTCATCGGTGCCGCCGGGGCGCGCCCCGATGACAGAGCCCAGCACCGGTAGGAAGATCAATGCCATGACCAGCGAGGCCGACAGGACGAAGATCAGCGTGATCGGCAGATAGGCCATGAACTTGCCGGGCATGGAATTCCAGAACAGGAAGGGCACGAAGGCGGCCAGTGTGGTGGCGGTGGAGGCGACGACCGGCCAGAACATGCGCTTGCCGGCCATGCCATAGGCGTCCTTCCGGTTCAGGCCCTCGGCCATTTTCCGGTCGGCATATTCGGTCACGACGATGGCGCCATCCACCAGGATGCCGACCGCGATGACCATGCCGAACATGACCATCATGTTGATCGTGTAGCCAAAGGCGCCGAGCAGAAGGAAGGCCATGACGAAGGAGGCCGGAATGGAAATGCCCACGAGGAGCGCAGAGCGCAGGCCGAGCGCCGCGACACAGATGATCATCACCAGCACGACAGCGGTGATGATGGAGTTCTGTAGCTGTCCCAGCTGGTCCCCGATAAGTTCGGAGGCATCGGACGTGATGCGGACATCGACCGTGCTGGGCCATGTCTCCTTCTGCGCGGCGACCGTATCGCGCACGAAATTGGCGGTGTCGAGAATGTTGGCGCCGGAGCGTTTCACGATCTGCAGCTGGAGGGCAGGCGCGCCATTGAAGGTGGCATAGCCGGTGGCGTCCTTGTAGGTGCGGCGGATTTCGGCCACGTCCGACAGGGTGACGGTTGCCGTTTCGGAGCGTTTGACCGGCAGGTTCAAGGCGTCCTGTGCGGTGCGGATCAGACCGGGCACCTTGACGGCGAAACTGCCTTCGCCGGTGTCGATCTGGCCGGCCGGAACGAGCTGGTTGTTGGCCGTCACGACGGCGTAGATGTCCTGATAGGACAGGTTGTAGGTTTCGAGCTTCACCGGATCGACAACGATTTCCAGCACATCCTCGCGCTGGCCGATGATGTTGGCCTCGAGAATGCCGGGATTGCGTTCCAGCAGGTCCTGCAGGGTTTCGGCGATGTCGTTGAGGCCCCGTTCCGGCGCCTGGCCGAACAGGTTCACCACCATGATCGGAAATTGCGAGGCATTCACCTCGGTGATGATCGGCTCGCGGGCATCATCCGGGAAGAATCGTTTGGCGAGGTCGACCTTGTCCTTCACATCCAGCACGGCCTGGTCGATGTCGGAATCAATCTCGAATTCGAGGATCAGCTGGCCGGCCCCCTCGGCCCCGATCCCGATAAAGGTCTTGAGGCCTTCAAGGGACTGGATTTCCTGCTCGATCGGCTTGACCAGAAGGCGTTCGGCGTCTTCCGGCGTCACACCGGCGAGCGGCACGGTGATGCCGACGAACGGGATCGGAATGTCCGGGTCGGCTTCCTTGGGCAGGCCGACATAGGTGGCGGTGCCGGCGATGATCGCACAGATCAGGATGGATAGAACCATCCGGGCGCGGCCAATGGCGCCTTCGACGATGCGGGTCATGGCTGGGCCCCGCCCTGCGGTGCCGGACGGACTTCGACGCCCTCGGCCAGATAGTCCTGGCCAATCGCGATCAGCTGGGCTGGGGATGGCAGGCCGGTCACCCAGGCGCCTTCCGGTGTCTCGTCGATCACGGCGATCGGCGCAAAGCGGACAATGTTCTGATCATCGACATAACGCACGCCCAGATCGCCGGCATCGGACAGGGTCAGCAGGCCCGGCGAGATCAGCGTGGCGGGCACGTCGCCCATCGGGATGAAGAGTTCGGCCGTGACGCCGGCGGCGACCGGATCGTCGCCGGTATCGAGTTCTGCCTCGATGCGGAAGGTGCGGGTGCCTTCCTGCGCCGTGCGGGACACATAGCGCAGGCTGGCGGGATAGGTCTTGCCACTGGGCAGGCGCGCCGTGCCGGTCATGCCGGTCTTCAACTGGCCGGCATTCGCCTCGGCCACTTCAACTGCGACGATCACCGGATCCATGTCGACCATGGTGCCGCAGGCCTGTCCGGGCGAGAGATAGTCACCAGCTTCGGCAAGGCGGGTTTCGAAAATGCCGTCGAAGGGGGCGCGGATCTGTGTCTTGGACAATTCCACACGGGAAGCGTTCACGGAGGCTTCGGCCGCATCCAGCGCCGCCTTGGCGGCTGCTTCATTGTTGGCCGGGGCAAGTCCCTTCTCCGCCAGGGTTTTGGCCGCCTCGAAATCGATCCGTGCCGCGTCGCGGCGGGCTTCGGCTTCTTCGAGCCGTGCCGCCCGCGCTTCCACGTCCAGTCCGCACAGAAGCGTACCGCGGGAGACGCGGGTGCCTTCGCGCACCGGTGTCGATACGACGTTGCCGGCCGTTCCGGCCTTTACCGTGACGGACTTGTCAGGCGCGGTCAGGCCCTTGGATTTCAGCCGGATGCCATGGGTCTGGGCAGAGACGGTGAACGTCACGGCCTCGGGGGCCGTCGTGTCCTGGGTCGCGCGGACTTCCTCCTGCTGGGTGCTGATGTCACCGCGGATCACACTGCGGACAACAAACCAGGCCAGAAGGCCGACGAAGATGGCAATGGCAATTTTAACGGATCGGTTCACGGTTCAGTCTTTCGCACAGCAGTGCTTCTAGCAGATATGGGCGACCGCGTCGTCGCTATAAGCGCGCCGCGCAAGTGTAGTTAACAGGGGATTGTTGCAATCCGGCAAAGCTGCCTGCGCGAATTACGGGTTTCGCGAAACCTATGATTAATGAATGCCCTCGGAAGGCTGTTGCGTGATCAGATCCAGCGCCGCCAGCGCAGGATGATCACGAGGAAGAGCGTGGTGCCGAGCAGTCCGAGGACGAGCAGGGCAAAGGCGGTAGGGCTCTCCACGCCCGGCATACCGCCGACATTCACGCCGAACAGGCCGGTTACGAAGCTGATGGGCAGGAACACCGCTGACAGGATGGACAGCACGAACAGGCGCTGGTTCATCACTTCGGCCCGTTCCTCGATCACTTGTTCCTGCAACACCGATGACCGGTCCCGAATGGTGTCCAGTTCTTCGGCCAGGCGCGTCACACGGTCTGCGGATTCCCGCAGGTAAAGCAGGTCATGATCCGTGAACAGGCCGGACTGTGCGCCCTCCCGCACCAGCTGGGCGAGGGCTTCGCGTTGCGGCAGGATGTAGCGCCGGACCTGCAGCACGCGACGCCGGAATTCAGACAGCGTGGAGCGTGGCAGCTTGATGGCCGGATCGAGCAGGTCTTCCTCGAACTGGTCGGCCTGTTCGTCGAAGCGCGAGACTTCCGGCTCCATGCGGTCGGTCAGGGCATCGGCCAGCGCTGCAATCAGCCCGCCGGTAGAGTGGGGGGCCTTGCCGTCCCTGATCTGGGTTTCCACATCCCGGGCGCCCCGGATGGGTTTGGCCCGGAGCGTGATCAGTGCCGTGTCACTGGCCCACATGCGCAAGGCGAGCATGTCTTCCAGCGCCTCGCCCTCATTCAGATTCATACCCCGGAAGTTGACGAGGAACCCCGCCCCGTGACGCACGGCGCGGGGCCGCGTGTCTTCCTGCAGCAGCGCTTCGGTTGCCAGCGCGTCCAGCCCGCTGCGGCCCGCCAGCCAGTCGCGTACATCGGGCGACCGGCGATTGAGGTGCAGCCAGTAGCGGTTGAACTCTGTCAGTCGGCCATTGACGACGTCTGCCCAAGTCAGCGCCGTGGCTGTGCCATCGACGCCGAATCCGTAACCGAAGACGAGCGGGGCATTGCCGGTGTCCGGAGTCGGGGGGGCAGGCGCTGCCATCTGATCAGAGCGCCGAGACCGGTGGGGTGCGGGAAATCCAGGGGCGGGCCATTTCGAGCTGCAGGGCGAGTTCGAACAGCAACGCGTCTTCTCCGCGCTTCGCCGAGAACATGGAGCCGATGGGCAAGCCGCCGGACGACCAGGACAGCGGGACACTCATGGATGCAGCGCCAGCAACATTCATCGGCGCGGTGAAGGCGGCGAAGTTCAGGACATTTTCCATCACCTTGTCGAAATCGCCATCGGGTGCCTGTTCGCCGATCGGAACGGCCGGGCTGCCGGTGACCGGTGTGAGCAACACGTCGATATTGCTGAACCATTCATTGTAGGCGGCCTCGAAGGCGAGGAGGTATTCGACCGTTTCCGGCATTTCGGCCTGTCGGGACTGGAACATGGCGGCAAGGCCGAGCGTCCACGGCTCGACGATGTCAGGCCCGACGGGTTTTCCGGAATAGGCGCTGGCGGCCTGAGTGAAGGAGGCAGCCCCCGCGGCCCAGTAGAGCAGGAACCGGTCGGTGAATTCTTCTCCATTGATTGGCACCGTGAAGTCCACGACGTCATGGCCAAGCTCTCGGCACAGCTGCGCCACGTCATCCAGCGCGGCGGTGGTTTCCGGCGAAACACGGGTGCCGCTGATCGTGTCCGGCGCAAAACCGATCCGCAACGGGCGGTCCAGCGGTGCAATCTCGGCCAGTGGCGTATAGGTGCCATCATTCACTTCGGCGACCCGGAACAGTTCGATGGAATCGCGCACCGTGATCGTGACGGCATGATTGACGGCGATGTCGACCGGCGGCGCGTCTGCGGGATTGCGCTTGTCCAGACGCCCGCGGGACGGCTTCAGCCCGAACACGCCGCAGGTGGATGCCGGGATGCGGATGGAGCCGCCCCCGTCACTGGCATGGGCGAAGGGCACAACGCGGGCCGCGACCAGGGCAGCGGCGCCGCCGGAAGACCCGCCCGGGATGCGGGAAAGGTCCCAGGGGTTGCGCGTGGCGCCTGTGACAAGGGGTTCGGTCGACGAGATCAGACCCATTTCCGGGGTCGTAGACTTGCCGAGGGAGACCACGCCCGCCTCGCGCCATGAGGCCGCGAAGGGCGAGTCTGTCTCGGAGATATTGCCCACGAACGCCCGGCTGCCCCACAGGGATTGGGTGCCTTTCCAGCCGACGAGATCCTTGATGAAGGTGGGTACGCCGCTGAAGGGCCCGTCCAGCGGGGATTCCGCATCCAGGCGTGCCTGCGTGAAGGAATCGGTTGCAATGGCATTGATCTCGCCATTCACGGCCTTCGCCCGCGCGATGGCCTTGTCGACCTCCGCCAACGAGGTTGTTTCGCCCGTCTTGATGCGGCCCGCAATGGTCAGGCCGCTTTCCCACCCTGCCGGCGGCACCGCCTTGGCGGAGACCGGACTTGTGGCGGGTGTCAGCGTATCGGCAGCCTTCTGGCCGCAGGCTGCGAGCGCTGCCACGGCTGCGCCTCCGAACAAGGCTTCGCGCCGAGAAAATCTGGTCATGTCTTTCACTCCTCCCAATTCCCTGGAGCGGAGCGTGAAACGCGAACGCGCAAACTGCAAGCGTCAAAACAGGAAAAGACCGCGCTTTTCAACGCGGTCTTCAGGAAATCGGGGCGGGGTGGTGCCTATTGAATCACGCCGCAGGCTACCCGCGCACCGGCGCCGCCAATGGGCTGGGTCAGGTGGTCGTCTTCGGCTTCGTGAATGATGATGGCTGACCCGTCTTCATCGAGCAGCGAATCGAGTGCGGTCAGGCGTGTGAACGCCTCGTACCCGGCAGAGCCGTCTCCTGCGACCCATATATTCGGCAGGTCGCCTGCTTCGGGCCCTTTCGGGTTCAGCAGGCCATGCGCGCCTTCGACCTTGCCATGATGGCCGCCGGAGGCGGTGAACTTGCCGACATCCTCGCAGGTGCCCACCGCATGCAGGTGCAGGCCATGCCAGCCCGGGCTCAGGCTGCCGGGATCGAGCTCTATGCGGATCAGCTCGCCGTTCGGACCATCCAGGAACCGGGCCGTGCCGATCTCGGTGCCTTCGCTGCCGACCAGCGTGGCGGACGCCGTCATCATTGACGGGAACACACCTTCATCGGGGCCCGGCATGTCCTGCGCCGTGGGCAGGCCGTTTGAGTCCTCGGGCATTTCCTGGGGTGTCGCGCCCTGCTGTCCGCACGCAGCAAGGGCGACGGCAAGGCAGGCGATGGCAGTTCGGGTCATGTTCGGGGTCTCCTGTCAGATTGGGTCTGATATAGGCTGATACGTCTATGTGGCAGGAAGGCTCCATCGCGTGAAGGATCGTGCAGATAAATTACTCGTAAGCCTCGGCCTGTTCGAAAGCCGGGCTGCTGCCCGGGCCGCCATCGAGGCCGGCCGGGTGACAGCGGCAGGCGTCCGTGTCGCAAAGCCGTCCCAGACGCTGTCGAGCGATGACGAAATCACAGCGACACCGGCGCATCCCTATGTGTCGCGTGGCGGTCTGAAACTGGCCCACGGACTTGCCGCGTTCGGTGTGGATCCGGCGGGGCGTTTTTGCCTCGACATCGGCGCGTCCACGGGAGGCTTTACCGATGTCCTGTTGAGGGCAGGGGCGCAGCATGTCGTGGCAGTGGATGTGGGACGAGGCCAGTTCCATCATTCGCTGGCCGGCGATTCCCGCGTGACCAGCCTGGAGGCGCAGGATGCCAGGACCCTGACAGCACGTCTTGTGGGCGAGGCGCCGACGCTGCTGGTCTGCGACGCCAGTTTCATTGCATTGGAGAAATTGCTGGCGGTGCCCTTGTCGCTGGCGGACCGGGCTGCGGAATTTGTCGGCCTGTTCAAGCCGCAATTCCAGGTCGGCCGCGAGCATGTGGGCAAGGGAGGCCTCGTCACCGATACGGAGGCCTCAGACCGGGCGGCCGAAGCGTTTGCAAGCTGGATGGCGGGGCAGGGCTGGCCCATTCGGGCCTGGACTGACAGCCCCATCACGGGCGGCGACGGCAATGCCGAGCGCCTGTTCCATGCGGTACGGGCCTAGTAGCCGGTCTCGTCGAAGGAATCGTGGATTTCCCATGTGCCGTCATACGGATCGCGGCAGGCGGTGATCGGGTCCCGAATGACCTGTCCGTCCGGCAGGCGTGTCTCGCGCTCGATCGTGCGGCATTCGATATCCGTACCGGCCTGGGGCGGCAGGGTCGGTCCCGGCACGGTCGAGACCGGATAGGTGCGGCTGGGCGGGGCCGTGTTCGGATAGGTCATGACTTCCGGGCCGCCATACAATCCATCGGTTGTCCGGGGAATGCCACCTTGAGGATAGGCAGTGCCCATCGACGTGCCGTATGGGGTTGCGACATGGCAGGGGCGGGCCGTGTCCTCGGCAATTGCGCCGCCGGCCAGGCCGCCGACGATTGCGCCAAGGATTGCCCCAGCTGCGACTTCGTCGGAATTGCCATTGCCGTGATAATAGCCGCCATGCCGACGATGCCCGCGATACCCCCGGTATCCGCGATGGCCACGATGGCCCCTGTGCCAGTGCGCGTCGCCATCATCGACATTGTTGCCGATGGCGCCGCCGATCAGGCCACCCGCCACTGCGCCGACAAGTACGCCCGCAAGCTTGTCATCCTTGCGCTGGCGTTCGCACTGAACATTCTGGACCGGGGCATTGTAGGTGTAGCCGCTCTGGGCCGACGCGGTTGCCGGGATTGCAAGACTGGCGGCGGCAAACGCGCCGATGATCAGGGACCTGCTTTTCATCGAATGACTCCTTGGTGCAGACACGCTCACCCTCAACAATCTCCGACAGTCTCATTGTGAACCTGAACACGAGGTGAAAGCTGGACGAAGCAGGATGCGCGCCACATATTCGGGACATGAGCGTGTTTGATCTAGCCACCCGTACTGTGGGCCGCGCGCGCTATGCCGCCGCGCAGGGGCTTCGGTCAGCCTGGTATGGCACCCAGATGGGCGCCGCCCGACGCAGCGCCACCGGGTTTGACCGCCCCGGGGAGCCCGCTTTCCGGCCGACCCAGGGGAAGCCAGACCTGACTGTCCTGCGCCGGGCGTATCTGGATCTGTTCATACAGGATCGGCTGAACGTCGAGGCGGGTCTGTATCCCGCACCAAAAGACGTGCGCCTGAAAGACCTGCCAAGGGCGTTGCGGTCGGCGCGGGCTTTCCTTGACGATGTGGCAGAAGTGGATCGCCGCCGTCTGGAGCGAAACGGGACCGAAGTGCGCCAGCAGGTGCCGGACGGCCAGAACCGTTATCCGGCTTATTATCTGCAGAATTTTCACTATCAGTCCGGCGGCTGGTTCACCGAGGACAGTGCAGACCTGTACGACACACAGGTGGAGGCCCTGTTCACGGGCACGGCCGATGCGATGCGACGGGCGGTCCTGGCCGAGATTTCCCGGGAGATGAAAGGCCGCGACCAGCGCCGGATCAGCCTGCTGGACGTGGCATGCGGCAATGGCCGGTTCCTGTCGCAGGTGATGCAGGTTTATCCGAAGCTGAAGGCGACCGGTCTCGATTTGTCGCCGACCTATACAGACGCGGCGCGCACGCGGCTCGCGCCGTGGAAACAGGTCGAGATCCTGCATGAGGCGGCGGAAACGATGCCGCTCGAAGATGACAGTCAGGACCTGATCGTGTCGATCTTCCTTTTCCATGAATTGCCACCGCGCGTGCGCCCGCTCGTGCTGGCGGAGATGCGGCGCGTGCTGAAGCCGGGCGGATTGCTGATCGTCGCCGACAGTGCCCAGTTCGGCGACTATCCGCAGCTGGACGGATTGCTGGAATACTTCCCGCACGGCTTCCACGAACCCTACTATAAGGGGTATCTTTCCTGGGATGTCCGAAAAGCGTGCGAATCTGCCGAATTGCTGCCTGAACGGCAATCACTGGCATTTCTGACGAAAATCAGCAGTTTTCGCCGCGAATCCTAGCGCCTTGTAAGTGAACTGTTTTCTTCCGGAGTGAGCGAAGCCTGCTCCCAGATGAAGAAATATTGATTTGCGCGAACGGAACATGACAGTAATATGACAGTTACGTTACGGTCATGTGACACGAACTATGAACCAGGAAGGAAAGGAGGCACCAATGGCCGTCCTAGATCATAATGATAACCATGTTTCCTGGCTGGCGCACAGGGACCACGCTCTCAGCGAGTCGCACCTGCGTGTCCTGCGGGGGGCAATGTTGACCTTGGCGGGTATCGTCGGGGTCAGTCTTGCGATTGCGGTCGATCCGCTCTTCAACCTGTTTGCCTGATGCGGCGACCGGTCAGAAGCTTGGCAGCTTGCCTGTTCCCAGAATAGGCATGGCATAAGCAAGAATGATGGAAATGATGAGGCCGAGGAAGGCACGTCCGGCATCGCCGACGACGTCTTTCACGGCCTCATTCTTTGCACGCAGCTGGGCGACATAGGAAATCGCCAGTTCCCGCCCGGCCAGCAGGCCGAGGAACACCCAGGTCGTGCTCATCGGCACATTGCTGACTTCCTTGAAGATGAACAGGATGACGCCATAGATCAGGTCGACGATGGTGGCTGCGCGCACGTCCACCGTGTTGATCTTGCTTTGCACGATCTTCTGAATTTCTCCGCCCCTCGTCGCGAAGATATAGCCTTGGATCGCCACCAGCAGGATGGCCCCGAAGACCACATAACCCAGCGAGAAGGCGACATGGGTCTCGTCGCCCGTCACCGTTACCGTGCGCGGCAGGTAGACGAAGATGTTGGCGAGATCCTGCATCAGCCATTGTGACCACAGGAAGGTCGTGGTGAGCCACTGGAACGTGACCCAGTAAGGCCAGGGCAGTTCGTCCTTAGTGTGGAACACCCAGCGCTCGAAGGTGCGGGAGATGATGATCCAGATGATCGCGCCGCAGCCAAAGGCCACGACATAGCCCATGGCGGACTTGATGATCATCTTTTCGAGAATGCCTTCACTTGCCGAGCCGCCGGACAGGGCGAACAGCGTCAACACAAGGAAGGTGGTCGAGACCGGAATGCCGAACCGGGTCAGGAACAGCAGGACGAGCGGGGGCAGGGCATGCCACCACTGGATGCCGGGCATGAGAAGCTGCGTACGGTCGCCCTCTCCGGGCAGGACGGACAGCTTGTCGAGACGGTCATAGGCGACATCGCCCTGGCCGTGGAAATAGCCATAGAAGATGACGACGAGCAGGATGGCGCTGGCGAACAGCCACAGAACCCACCAGGGACGGCTTGCGTTCGAGGAGAGGAATGTGCCGAGGGTCTGGATCGAGTCGTTCGCCACAACGGCGTATGCAGCCAGCACAAAGCCTATGAGGCCGAAAATCTCTACGCCACCCATGCCATCAACCCATCACTGCTTGTAGAAGACTGAACGCGAGTTAGCAGGTTCACTGTGCATTGCCGATAGCAGGTTTGTGAACTTACTGTGACACGCGCTTTCGCAGTCATCTGCCCGTTTGCCCCCTGTGACGCAACTTCGCATCTGCCAATACGCAGGCCAGCATGGCCTCGGCGACCGGCACGGCACGAATGCCGACACAGGGATCATGCCGCCCGATGGTGCGGACGTCTACCTCTTCGCTGTCACGGGTCACCGACCGGACGGGATTCAGAATCGACGAGGTCGGCTTGATGGCGATTCGCGCAACGACGGGCTGGCCGGTCGAAATGCCGCCTGCGATGCCGCCATTGTGGTTGGCCAGGAAGCGCACGCCATCATTTCCGCTGCGCATTTCGTCGGCATTCTGCTCGCCGGACAGGGCGGCGGCGGCAAAGCCTTCGCCGATTTCGACGCCCTTGGCGGCATTGATGCTCATCAGGGCGGCGGCGAGTTCGGAATCCAGCTTTCCATAAACAGGGGCGCCCCATCCGGCCGGAACACCGGTGGCTTCGACCTCGACAATGGCTCCGGCGGAACTTCCGGCCTTGCGGGTCTCATCCAGGAATGCCTCCCAGACGGGCACCATGTCGGCGTCCGGGCACCAGAAGGGATTGTCTCCGGTGATGTCCCAGTTCCAGCGGGACCGGTCGATGGCGTGCGGGCCGATCTGCGCAACGGCGCCTCTCAGCGTGACCCCGTCGCCGAGCACGCGGCGCGCCACGGCGCCGGCTGCCACGCGGGCGGCTGTTTCCCGTGCGCTGGATCGACCGCCGCCGCGATAGTCGCGCACGCCATATTTGGCGTCATAGGAGAAGTCTGCATGACCCGGCCGGTAGCGGTCCCGGATTTCGCGATAATCCTTCGAGCGCTGGTCGGTATTCTCGATCATGAGCGAGATCGGCGTGCCCGTCGTGACGGGGCCACCGGTGCGGTCATCCTCGAATACGCCGGACAGGATCTTCACCTGGTCCGGTTCCTGGCGCTGTGTGACGAACCGGGATGTTCCGGGGCGCCGCTGGTCCAGGAAGCGCTGGATGAAAGCCGCATCCAGCGGCAGGTTGGGCGGGCAGCCATCGACCACGCATCCGAGGGCCGGCCCGTGGCTTTCGCCCCAGGTCGTCACGCGGAAGAGGTGGCCGAACGTATTGTGAGACATGGCTGCCCCCTGAAGGTTGGCCCCTAGCCGAACAGGTGTTCGACGGCCGCGCGTTCTTCGCGGAGCTCTGCGTCAGTGGCGTCCATCTTGGCCCGCGAGAACTCATTGATGTCGAGTCCCTGGACAATCTCGTACTTGCCGTCCTTGCAGGTGCACGGATAGCCGTAGATCACGCCCGGCGCGATGCCATAGGACCCATCGGATGGAATGCCCATCGAGACCCATTCGCCTTCCGGCGTACCGAGGGCCCAGCTTCGCATATGGTCGATGGCGGCAGACGCAGCCGAAGCGGCGGAAGAGGCGCCGCGTGCCTTGATGATGGCCGCGCCGCGCTGCTGAACGTCCGGAATGAAGGTGTCCTGGTACCAGGCATCATCGACTTGCGGCTTGGCAGCATCGCCTTTCACAGTCGCGTGGTGAATGTCCGGATACTGGGTGGCCGAGTGGTTGCCCCAGATGATGACATTCTTGATGTCTGTATTGTGCGAGCCGGTCTTCTCGGCCAGCTGGCTCATCGCGCGATTGTGGTCGAGGCGCACCATGGCCGTGAAGCATTTCGGATCGAGATCGGGAGCATTCTGCTGGGCGATCAGGGCATTGGTGTTGGCGGGGTTGCCGACAACGAGCACTTTCACATCCCGCGATGCGTGGTCGTTGATGGCCTTGCCCTGCGGGCCGAAGATGCCGCCATTGGCGGACAGGAGGTCCTTGCGCTCCATGCCGGCCTTGCGCGGCATGGCGCCGACGAGCAGGGCATAGTCGCAATCCTTGAAGGCAACGTTCGGATCGTCGGTGGCGACAATATTGTTGAGCAGCGGGAAGGCACAATCATTGAGTTCCATGACCACCCCGTTCAGCGCGCCGAGCGCCGGGGTGATTTCCAGCAGGTGAAGGTCAACCGGCTGGTCCGTGCCAAGCATATCGCCAGCGGCGATGCGGAACAGGAGGGCGTAACCGATCTGGCCGGCAGCGCCGGTGACAGCGACTTTCACGGGCTTTTTCATGGGAGTGTCCTTCTTGCAGGTGATTTCGCGGCATCAATGGCGAATTTGTCACCGAAGGGCAAGCGGGCATGCGCCTATGCCGCAGGATGGAGGCGGGTCGGGCAAGGTATCGCAGTAGGACTCCGACCCGGATTGGCCTATATCACGGCCAGACCTGCAGCTGCCTGAACCGGACAGAGTGATGAGCCCCACCGACAGACCCGACATCATCCCCCCATCGCCCAGTGCAACGGATTACGCGACCGACCCGAATGGCAAGCCGCTCATTCCGGACGTGACGGACCCGATTGCGCTGTTCAAGGAGTGGATGGCAGCAGCGCGGGAAACGGAGCTCAATGACTCCAACGCCATGTCGCTGGCCACGATCGGTGCGGATGGCATGCCGGACGTCCGGGTCGTGCTCCTGAAAGAGGTCACCGAGGAAGGGTTCGTCTTCTTCACCAATCTGGAAAGCGCGAAGGGACAGCAATTGGAGCAGACTCCGAAAGCGGCCCTGGGCTTTCACTGGAAAAGCCAGCGTCGCCAGGTGCGCGTGCGCGGCACGGTCGAGCCGGTGTCGGAAGCGGCGGCGGATGCCTATTTCGCGACCCGCGCCGCCCAGAGCCGGATCAGTGCCATCGCGTCCGACCAGTCACGCCCCCTGACGGACCGGGCCGAGTTCGAACAGCGCGTGGCCGAATTGTCTGAAATCTTCGGCGACGGACCGGACATTCCCCGCCCCGAATTCTGGGGCGGGTTCCGTGTCGTGCCGGTCGAGATCGAGTTCTGGCAGGACCAGGCCTTCCGCATGCATGACCGCCTCAAATTCACCCGGTCGGGCGATGACTGGTCATCGGGAAGGCTGTATCCCTGATCGGTCAGACGGTGCCGTTGAGCACCTGTTCGATGATCAGGTGCGGCTGGCCATCGCTGGTCTTCGCCCAGGATTTGCCGTCGCCGCCAACCATGGCCGAGACACGCTGGCGATGGGCAGAGAAGCTGTCGAACGCGACGACATCAACCGGCACGTCAAAGTGCAGGGTCACTTCATAGCCCATGCCGCCGGCAAGTTCCCGGATCGCAAGGACTCGGCCCTCGAAGGGCTGTTTCAGATAGCGTCCCGCCACCTGGTCTCCGAGCTGGCAGGGGGCTTCCGGCGTGTTCGACAGGCGGGCAGAAGCGGTGTTCCAGTCGCGATAGCCGAGTTCGGCAGCGACCAGTTCCAATGCCTTCGAGTGGGAAATCGTGTGTCCCGCTGTGCCGGCCTCGAGGCGCAGTTCGCGGGCACGGGCCTTGGCGGCGTCGCGCGTGGTGATGGTTTGAGTCATGGGTGGGGATCCTTTCCCTTCATTCCGGCGCGGTCAGTGTGCACGGGGCTTGCCTTGCCGCTGGACCGCTGGAAATGAAGCGTCAGCATCCTTTGAAAACAGCCGCCAACCGGGCGCCTGTAAGCACTTCACCCTCGGGACATCCCGGCAAGCGGCAGGTGGCTCAAACCTGCCGCTCCCATAAGCCGGGAAAGGCGGGTCGTCAACGTCCGCAGGCCTCGATTCCAACATCATCCGCGCGCATTGCAGCGGCGGCCTCCAGCGGGCGATCCGTGGCAAGCATCACCAGCCCATCTTCGGCCAGGTCCTGAAACTCGGATCCGTCGCCGTCTACCAGGTAGATGTCGTCAAGGCGCTCCCCGGACCGGCCAAGTGTGCCGAAAGCGGATTCCACATCATTGCGGGCATTCCGGTCCCAGGCGGCCGCGTCCGGCCGCGCCGTGCCGGTCCAGCCGATCAGGCGCCGGGCATCCACGCCGCGGGCTTCCAGGGCGGCAATGTCCCGTCCGCCACGGGCCGATGCGGTCAGCATGAAATCGGGATCTATGGCAGCGATCTCCGCCGCTTCATCATCTGTGTAGGAAATCATGATGATATTCTCTTCAGCGCCCGCAGCGTAGACGGCCTTGGCAATGTTGGCGAAACTGGTCGTCTTCTTGCGGTCCAGTTCAAGGATGGCGCCGGTGTTGCGCGCCCAGATCAGGGCATCGGTCAGCTTCGGCGGCGAGAAGTCGGTACGGCGGCCGTCATTGTCGACCAGGGAGAGGCCGGAAAGGTCTTCCCAGCGAATGTCTGACACGTAGCCGCGGCCCGTCGTGGTCCGGTTCAGGCGATCATCATGCATCAGCGTCAGCACGCCGTCGCGCGTTTCGGCAACATCGATCTCGAACACCCGCACGCCATGGTCGAAATTGTGTTGCATCGTCTCAATGGCGTTTTCCGGATAGCCGGGCGCAGGCCCGCCGCGATGCGCCGCGATCACGATTCCGCCATGCTCGCGCAGGCAGTCGAAATAGTCGGGCAGGGGGAGGCGGGCCGGTGCGGGATCGGCTGCAGAGACGGCTTCAGCTGGCGGCGTCACATCCCCGGCGGGGGTACAGCCGGTCAGGATGGTGAGAGCGGTAACAAGCAGCGCGGATCGGGTCATTCGGGGGTCCTCTTCTTGCGCCGCAGCAAATGCGCGCATAAACCTTTTCTAAATCAGGCGTGTATTGCCGAAAACGAAAACATACAGGGAGACTTCACCATGCTGGGGATCATGCAGGACTGGCCGCTGACGGTTAACAAGATTCTGGAACACGCCAACCGCATCAATCCCGGCCGGGAGATCATCACCCGCCGCGTGGAAGGCAATATCGTCCGCACGACCTATGCAGACCTGTTCAACCAGTCCCGCCAGGTTTCAAATGCGCTCATCGATGGCGGCATCAAGCTGGGTGATCGCGTGGCCACGCTGGGCTGGAATTCGGAACGCCACATGGCATCCTGGTATGGCGCGATGGGGATTGGCGCCGTCCTGCACACGATCAATCCGCGCCTGCACCCCGAGCAGATCGCCTGGATTGCGAACCATGCCGAAGACAAGGTGCTGATCTTCGACAAGACCTTCCTGCCGATTGTCGAGGCGATCAAGGATCACCTCCAGACGGTGGAGACCTTCGTGATCTATGCAGATGCGGACACGATGCCGGAGAACAATCTGGGCGCCGTGCCGTTCGACATCTGGATCGATGGCCGGTCCACAGATGTGCGCTGGGGCGACTTCCCGGAAAACACCGCCTGCGGCCTGTGCTACACATCCGGCACAACGGGCGACCCGAAGGGCGTTCTGTATTCGCACCGCTCCAATGTGCTGCACACGCTGATCACGATGCAGCGCGATGCCATCGGCATGGGCGCCAATGATGTGGTGCTGCCGGTCGTGCCGATGTTCCACGCCAATGCCTGGGGACTGGCACTCTCCTGTCCGGCGGTTGGCTCCAACATGGTGATGCCGGGTGCGCAGATGGATGGCGCCTCGATCTATGAATTGCTGGACACGGAAAAGGTGACCATCACGGCGGCCGTGCCGACTGTGTGGCTCATGCTGCTCAACCATCTTCAGGAAAACGACCTCAAGCTGCCGCACCTCCAGAAAGTGGTGATCGGCGGGTCAGCCGTTCCGGAGCGCATCCTTCGGGCCTTCGAGGAAGATTATGAAGTCGATGTGGTCCACGCCTGGGGCATGACCGAGACCTCGCCGCTCGGCACGCTCGGCACGCTGCCGCCGCACCTGGTCGATGCTGATATCGACACGCGCATGAGCCAGAAGCTGAAGCAGGGCCGTCCGCCCTTCGGTGTTGAGCTGAAGATCGTGGACGATGAAGGCAAGGACCTACCGAATGATGGCGAGACGTCCGGCCGCCTGATGGTGCGCGGGGCGGCTATCGCGGCGGGCTATTTCAAGGGTGTTGGCGGCAATGTGCTGGACGATAACGGATATTTCGACACGGGCGATGTGGCCAATATCGACGAATTCGGCACGATGACCATCACCGACCGCGCCAAGGATGTGATCAAGTCCGGCGGCGAATGGATCTCCTCGATCGATATCGAGAACATTGCGGTCGGCCACCCGCAGGTTGCCAATGCTGCGGCGATTGGCATCTATCACCCGAAATGGGATGAGCGTCCGCTTCTGGTCGTCCAGCCGGCTCCGGGGGAAACTCCGACCAAGGAAGACGTTCTGGCCCAACTCGAGGGCAAGATCGCAAAATGGTGGACACCGGATGATGTGGTGTTCGTGGACGAGATCCCGCTTGGCGCGACCGGCAAGATCAACAAGCTGGCCCTGCGCAACCAGTTCAAGGATTACAAGCTGCCGACGGCCTAGTCCGCATCAGCGCTGAAATCCGGAACCGGACGGGCGGCGGCTTCCTTGGGAGTCGTCGTCCCTTCATGCTGAAAGAATTTGGGCAAAGCACTGGTTCACGAACAAGGCGTGATCTATGTCAGTGCAATCGGGCAATTCCGGAGAGGGCGGACGAGACATGGACACGACGGAACAGACACAGGATGCCGGCTGGCGAGGTATGGTGGCCAAGGCGTCCCTGGCCCTGTCGATCTTCACGGTATTCTGGTTCATCGCAGCTGCGCTGGGCACCAAGCTGGGCCTCTGGGGCTGGCAGTTCGGGCTGGGCAAGATGACCATCGACTGGGGCCTGAAGCTGATCTTCCTGGCGTCGGGCGTGTCCGTGATTGCGCTGATCCTGTCCCTGATCATGGCGCCGCGCAAGCGCGCCTTCATCCTGGCCTTTGCCGCCCTGCTGATTGCGGGACTGAGCTTCGGCCGGATCGCCGCCTTCAGCGGCCAGGCTTCGCGCCTGCCCCCCATTCATGACGTCCAGACCGATTGGTCGAATCCGATCCTGCCCAGCGAAGCCCTGCTTGCGGCCCGCGCCGCCACCAATGCAGGGAACCCCGTCGTGGCAGCGCCGACCGTGCCGGACTATGCCGAAGCGCGCTGGCCGGGTACGCCCGGGCGGCTCGTATCGGAATTGCAGGAAGAAGCCGAATTCGACCCGGCGGTTCAGGAAGACCCGGTCGATGCGCCGTATCCGAAGCTGGACTCCTATGTCACAGGCGCCGCGCCGGATGCGGCTTTCGAGGCCATTCTCGCCATTGTGAACGAACGCGGCTGGGACGTGGTGACCGCCAATCCCGGTGAAGGACGCATCGAGGCGACCGAAACGAGTTTCTGGTTCGACTTCAAGGATGACGTCATGATCCGTATCCTGCCGACGGAAGAGGGCGGGTCCCGCATTGATGTTCGGTCAACCAGCCGTGTCGGCCTGTCGGATCTCGGCGCGAACGCCAAACGGGTGCGCAACCTGCTCGATGAGATCGAGACGGCGTTGCACTAGGCTGACCGCCCGGCCGAGTCTTCCTTTTTTGACGGCTGGGGGCCAAGGCCGAGCAGGCGCGCCACCGGGCCGATGGTCCAGCCCTGCGTGGTGAGGGAGATGGCCACGATCACGAAGACCACATTGAAGAAGCCAACCGTGATCGGCCCGGGCGAAATGACCGGATAGATCGCCAGCAGGATCGGCACGGCGCCGCGCAGGCCCACCCAGCTGAGGAACACATTCTCGCGCAGGGTAAAGCCCATCCATCCGACCGAGATGAACACGGCCAGCGGACGGGCGACCAGCATCAGGACGGCCGCGATGGCAATCGTGGGCCAGATGTCCTGCAGCAGGGCGCTCGGGGTCACCAGCAGGCCCAGCGTCAGGAACAGAACGAGCTGGCACAGCCACTGGAAGGCTTCGTTGAAGTCGACAATGCGGTCTATCGGGCGATTGAGTTTTGCTTTCAGGCTGATGCCGGCGAGGTAGGCAGCCAGAAAGCCGCTCCCGCCAAGCAGGGACACGCCGGCAAAGATGACAAGGGCGCCCGCCAGCGTCATCACCGGATAGGTCCCGACAGGCAGGGACAAGGTGTCCAGCAGACGCGCCAGCAGGCGGCCGCCGAGGATGCCGCCCAGAATGCCGATCCCGGCCTGCATCACCAGCAAAAGGCCCATGGCGGCGAAGTCGAAGGACTCGGCCGTCTGCAGCGTCGCGACCAGAGTGGTCAGCGTTACGGTCAAGAAGATGGCCATCGGGTCATTGAGGCCGGATTCCAGCAGCAGCGTGTCTTTCAGGCGCGGGCGCAGCCCGATTCCGCTTTGCTGGATCAGCAGGAAGGTAGCCGCGGCATCTGTCGACGCCACTGCCGCGCCCAGCAGCAGGCCGACCTGCCACGGCACCTGAAGCAGCAGGGCGGCGGCCAGACCTGTCACGCCGGCCGTGACCAGCACGCCCAGAGTCGCCAGGGACGTCGCCGGAGCCCCGGCGGACCGGAAGACACGCCGGTCGGTCTCAAGGCCGCCAGCAAACAGGATCACGGCCAGCGCCACGCTGCCGAGGTCAAAGGCGAAATTGAAATTGCTGAACTCGATCCGGCCGGGGCCGTCTTCTCCGAGCAGCATGCCGATGATCAGCGCGATCAGCAGGAAGGGGGCCCCGGCCCTGCGCGCCACCGGCATGAAGGCAAAACTGACAAAGATGATCAGGCTGCACAGGAAGACAAATAGATACACCGGGACTCCCTGACAGAACTTGTTGAACGTCCTACAGATAAAGTCTGCCTGTGCGTCACTTCAAGGCGGCGCGCGTTTTCAGGAATGAGAAAACGGATCAGTTGCGGGCGTATTTGTCTTCGTAGCGGATGATGTCGTCTTCGCCGAGATAGCTTCCGGTCTGGACCTCTATCAGGACGACGGGCAGCTTGCCGGGGTTTTCGAGGCGGTGAACCGAACCGACCGGGATGTATACGGACTGGTTTTCCGTGACGAGCTGCACCTTCTCGTCGATGGTCACCTGGGCGGTGCCGGAGACGACGATCCAGTGTTCGGCGCGGTGATGATGCGACTGCAGCGACAGCGACTGGCCGGGCTTCACCTGAATGCGCTTGACCTGGAAGCGGTCCCCCACGGCAATCGACTCGAACCAGCCCCAGGGGCGATAGTCCCGCGGGAATTGTTCGGCCTGCTTGGCTTTCTTGGCCTTCAGTTCGCTGACGGCGAGCTTGACATCCTGCGCGCGGGAGCCGTCGGCGACGAGCACCGCATCCGGCATGGCCACGGCAATGATGTTGTCGAGCCCGATACCGACCAGTTCGAGGCTCTCGTCCTCTGACCGCAGCAGGGAGTCCTTGCATTCCATCGCTGTCACATGGCCGCTGGTCGAGACGCCGTTCTTGTCGGGTCCGGTCTCGCGGCGCACAGCGTCCCAGCCGCCGAGGTCCGACCATCCGCCCGCAAAGGGCACGACGCTGAGATTGTCTGTTCGTTCCATGACGGCATAGTCGATCGAAATGGATTCGATGCCATTCCAGCTTTCCGGCTCCAGCCGCGCGAAGCCAAGATCGGCCTGCGCGCCGTGCACCGATTCGTCGACCAGTTTGACCATGTCGGGTTCATGCTTGCGGAATGCGTCGACAATGCTCTTGACGCTGAACAGGAAGATGCCGGCATTCCAGAGGAAATTGCCGCTCTTCAGCATCTTCTGCGCGTTCTTGGCCGACGGTTTTTCGACAAACTTCTTCAACTGGATGGGCGACAGGCTGCCGTCCACCACAGGTTCGCTGAGCTCGAGATAGCCATAGCCCGTTTCCGGATAGGTGGGCTGGATGCCGAACGTGACAAGCTGGCCTTTCCGCGCGGCGCCGACCGCCGCCTCGATGGAGGCATGAAAGGCGGCCGTGTCGGGAATGACCTGGTCAGACGGCGCCACCAGCATGAGGGCGTCCGGCTGGGTTTTCTGGAGGTGCAGCGCTGCGGCGAGAATGGCCGGTGCAGTGTTGCGGGCCTCCGGCTCGATCATGATCGTGGCATCCTCGATCCCGATATCCGCCAGTTGTTCCTTCACAATGAAGCGGAAATCCGAATTGGTGAGAATCAGCGGTGAGGCGAAAGCTTCGCCCGTCAACCTTTGGGCGGATGCCTGGAAAAGCGAGGTTGAGCCGATCAGGGGGGCGAACTGCTTGGGGTAACTCTTGCGGGAGAGGGGCCAGAGCCGGGTACCTGACCCGCCGCACATCAGAATCGGGACAATGCTGCTTGCCGGAGTTGCCATGAAAGAACCTCACTAGTCGCCTGCGACTCTCTTGGCCCAACGGGCCCGGAATGGCCAGCCCGGACGCTGAAAAATTGCCGTCCCGAGACGGGCTAGCGTTCTTTCGGGTCCAGCGCGTCGCGAAGGCCGTCCCCGATGAAATTCAGGCAGAGCAGGGTGACCGCCATGGTCAGGGCCGGCGCCAGCAGCATCCAGGGTTTTTCCTCCATCCGGTCGGCGCCATCGGAGATCAGAACGCCCAGGGAAGTCAGCGGCTCGTTCACCCCCAGACCCAGAAAGGACAGGAAGCTTTCCGCGAGGATGACGACTGGAATCGTCAGCGTGACATAGACCGCCACAGGGCCAATCACGTTCGGCAGGATGTGGCGCAGGATGATGTCGCGGCGGCTGACCCCGGACGCGCGCGCCGCTTCGATGAATTCCTTGCCCTTGATGGCCAGGGTCTGGCCGCGCACGATGCGCGCCATGGTGAGCCATTCGATGGCACCGATGGCCGCGAAGATGAGGACAATGTTCCGCTCGAACACGGTGAGCAGCAGGATCACGAAGAAGATGAAGGGCAGGGCGTAGAGGACGTCGACGATGCGCATCATGAAATTGTCGACACGCCCGCCAAGATAGCCGGCCGTGGCCCCCCAGCTGACACCGATCACGAGACTGACGGCCGTGGCAACCACACCGACAAGAAGTGAGATGCGCAAGCCGATCATCAGGCGGGCCAGCAGGTCCCGGCCCTGCAGGTCGGTACCCAGCGGGTGCATGCCGTCCAGCGTCGGCGCAATGGTGCGCAGATCCGAAATGGTGCTGTATTTGTGGACCCAGAGCATCGGGCCGAAGACGGCGATCAGGACCAGGGCGCCGAGTATCCACATGGAGATCACGGCCGCCCGGTTGCGGAACAGGCGCGCGCGGGCATCATCCCACAGCGAACGTCCGCCGACAATGGCTTGCTGGACCGGCTGGGTGCGGCCGGTGGGGTCGAGAAGAGGGTCGAGATCCGTCATCAGTCGTACTTCACTTTCGGATCGAGCAGGGCGTAGAGAATGTCTGCCAGAAGGTTCAGCAGGACGATCAGGCCCGCATAGACAATGATTGCGCCCATCACGAGCGTGTAGTCCCGGTTGAGCGCGCCATCGACGAAATAGGTCCCGAGACCCGGCAGGCCGAAAATCTTCTCGATCACGACCGAGCCTGTCATGACGCGGGCCATGGCGGGGCCGGCATAGGATATCAGGGGCAGCATGGCAGCCGGCAGCGCGTGCCGTGTGATGACCTGGCGCTCAGTCAGACCTTTTGATCGTGCCGTGCGGATATGGTTGGACCGCATCGTCTCGATGATCGAAGCACGCATCAGGCGCGAGATGATGGCGATCTGCGGCAAGGCGAGCGTGATGACCGGCAGGGTCATGTTGTGCCAGCTCATGCCGATATTGGGATAGGTGCCGAGGCCACCGACCGCGAAGATACCGGCGCCGAGCGCGAAGATCAGAATCAGGATGGGGCCGGTGACAAAGGTCGGGATGGATATGCCCGCCATGGCGATGCCCATGACGCCATAATCTGCGCTCGTATTCTGCCTGAGCCCGGCAAACACCCCGAGCAGTGTTCCAACCACCAAGCCAAGTCCCATGGCGAGGAAACCGATGGTCAGCGAAATCGGCAATCCATCGGAGATCAAATCATTCACGCTCTTGCCGAGCGTCTTGTAGGAGGGGCCAAAATCTCCGACCAGCACACCACCGACATAGTCGAAATACTGCTCGTGAAGGGGCTTATCCATGCCGAAATAGGCTAGCCGAGCCTGTTCGATCGCATGGGGCAGTTTCCGCTCACCGTCGAACGGGCCGCCGGGCGCGGCACGCATCATCAGGAACGCCATCGTGATGATGGCCAGCATGGTGGGGATTGCAATCAGCAGGCGCCTGAACGTATAGGCCCACGGAATTCGGCGAATGGCTCGTTGAAAAGAGGACACGTTCTTTTTTGCTATTCCGTTGCAGGTAAAAGGAATCTGGTCGCGAGAGCCATGCACGCGCTTGGCATTGCGGATTGCAATCCTTAGCTTGTAGCGACAGCCGATCAAGACCGAAGACACAGGCAGGGACACGAAATTATGGCCGATATTCGCCGCGTTACGGAAGCTTTTGCTGTCGCCCCGCAGATCAATGAGGAGGATGTTGCAGAGATCGCGGCCTCCGGGTTCAAGACCATTGTTGCCAATCGTCCGGATGGCGAAGGCGGCGTGGACCAGCCGCGCATGGGCGCGATCCGGGCCAAGGCCGAATCACTGGGACTGACCTTTGTCGCCCTGCCATTCTCCGGCGCGCCAACCCCGGAAGTGGTTGAAAGGATGAGCAATATCCTGAACGAAGCGCCGCAGCCCGTGCTGGCGTATTGCCGCACCGGCACGCGGTGCATCACAGCCTGGGCCCTCACCCATGCCGGGCAGGGGACAGGGCAGGAAATCGTCGATGCAGCCGCAGATGCAGGCTATGATCTGTCCAGCCTGCAGTCCCTGCTTTGATGTCCGGGATTGCCTTTTTGTGAGCAAGTGGTCACACTAGCGCCGCATTATGTGTGTTGTCAGTGATCACGGGCCGTGCGAAGGCGGGACCCGGGAGGCGCTGGCCGAGGGGCCGAAGGCGCGACAGGAGTGGATTGGATGAGCGATCGTCTGTGGATCACCGACTTCAAATATGATGATGGCGCCATGCTGGTGAAGAAGACCGGGCACCGCGTCCCGCTGACCTTCTCGCTCGCGCATGACATCTTTACCTGGTTCTGCTTCTACTTCTTCGCCCAGACCTGGCGTACCTGGCGCCGCCTGACCGGCCACAAGCGCCCGACCATCGCCTTCTATCCGGACAAGCCGCGCCCATGGTATTTCATCTGGCCGGTGATGCACGTCTCCGGGGCCAAGCTGATCGATGATGTGGCAACCGCCGACATTGTCATGCAGTTCGACGATTCCACCGAGACCGACAATTCCGTGCCGGTTGTGAAAGATGGCGCGAAGCTGGTGAACTTCGCCTGCGATGACATTTCCAAATCCACCGTGGCCGCGGCCTTCGAGCAGGCGGCCGGGTATTCCCTGTCTGTCGATCCGACGACGCATCAGGGCCGCATGGTGGAGAAGTCCGAGCTGAACGCTGCCCATGATGGCCGCATCCTGGAAGGTCCGCTGGACACGCCGCTGCCGGGCAAGACCTATCAGCGTCTTGTGGACAACGAGATCGAAGGCGGGCTGGTCGAGGATCTGCGCTGCTGCATCGTGGCGGGGTCCCCCGTGGTCGTGTTTCGCAAGCGCCGCCCACTGGAGCGCCGCTTCCTCAACGAGAATGTCCAGGTTTTGCTCGACGAGCCTCGCAATTGCTACACGAGCGATGAAATTGCCGTGATTGAGCGCTTTGCTGCATCGATCGGGCTGGACTGGGGCGGTGTCGACGTCCTACGTGACCGGGAAACCGGACGAATCTTCATCGTCGATGCGAACAAGACGGACATGGGCCCGCCTGTGGCCCTGAAACTGGCCGCCAAGCTTCGCGCCACCCGCCGCATGGCTCAGGCCTTCGCCGTGGCGTTTGCATCGAAGAAGCGGTGATCTCGCCCCGGCAGGTCAGAACCGCTGCAAGAGACTAGAACAAATGGCAATTCCCTACGTTCGCGAAATCGAGTTTGAATATGGCGTTGTGGAGCAGGTATCTCCGCTGATCCGCCGGGTGATCGCGAACAATCCCGGGCCCTTCACCTATGTCGGGACCGGCGTCTACATCATCGGTCATGGCGAAGTTGCCGTCATCGATCCCGGTCCGGAAGATAAGGTGCATTTTGATGCCCTGAAGCGCGCCCTGGACGGGGAGACGGTCACGCATGTCCTGGTCAGCCATGGACATTCCGATCACTCGCCCCTCGCAACCCCGCTGGCGGAATGGGCGGGCTGCAAGACCTATGCAAAGAATTGCGGCGTGCCGACCGCCAAGGGCGAACTTGGCAGCGCGGATGATCTCGGTTTCATGCCGGATGTGAAGGTCGGCGACGGCGATGTGATTTCGGGGCCAGGCTGGACACTGGATGTCATCGAGACGCCGGGCCATACCTGCAACCATCTGTGCTTCGGCCTGCGGGAAGAGAATGCCTGCCTGTCCGGCGATCACATCATGGGGTGGTCGACCACGGTGGTGGCGCCGCCGGATGGTGACATGGGCGACTACATGCGCAGCCTCGACAAGATCAAGGCCATGAAATTCGACACGCTCTGGCCAACTCATGGCAGCCCGGTAAAGGGCCAGGAATTCGTCGAGCACTTCATTACCGAATACGCCAAACACCGCCGTGCACGCGAAGCGGCCATCCTTGAGCAGCTGCGCAGCGGCCAGTCCTCGATCCCGGAAATGGTGAAGATCATGTATGCGGATGTCGAGCCGCGTCTCCATCCGGCTGCGGCCATGTCCGTGCTGGGACACATGATCGAACTGGTGAAGACCGGCATCGTGGCAACGCCGGACGAAAGCCCGACGGTGAGATCGCACTTCGAACTGGTGAAATCCGCCGCCTGACGGGCTCAGTCAGGGTAAACGGCCTAGACTGTCTCGACCTTGTTGGGGCGCATCAGCAGGCGCTGGATCGCCTCTTCCACACTGATCGCCCCTTCGATCACATCCGCGACAGCAGCACAGATCGGCATGTCCACGCCATGCCGGGCAGCCAGCTTGCGCAAGACCGGCGCGGTGGCCACGCCTTCGGTGACGGCATTGCGTGCACCCAGAATGGCTTCCAGTGACTCCCCCCGGCCCAGCGCGAGGCCGCAACTCATGTTGCGGCTGGTTTCGGACGAGCAGGTGAGGACAAGATCGCCCAGTCCGGACAGGCCGGCCAGCGTTTCCCGTTCGGCGCCGAGGGCCAGGGCCAGTCGTGTCATCTCGGCGCTGCCCCGCGCAATCAGGGCCGCATGGGCCGACCGGCCGAGCCCCTTGCCAAGTGCGATGCCACACGCGATGGCGAGTACGTTCTTCACCGCGCCGCCAATCTCTGCGCCCAGCAGGTCGTGCGCGAGATAGGGCCGGAAATTTGGCGTTGCGACGGCCGTGATCAGTTCGGTGCCGAGCGTTTCATCCGCGATGGCAAACGTGACGGCCGTCGGCAGGCCCTTGGCAACATCGATGGCGAAGCTGGGACCGGACATGACAGCCGGGATGGCCTCCGGCAATTCATCGGCAAGGACCTGGGTCATGAATTCGCCGGTCGCCAGTTCGATCCCCTTCGAGCACAGCACGACCGGCGTGCCGGGGCGGATATGCGCCTTCAACGCCCGCAGTGTGGCGCGTGTATGCTGGGCCGGGGCCACGGCAAACAGGGCATCCATCAGATGCAGGTCGGCCAGGTCGGATGTGGCCTTGAGGGCCGGGTTCAGCGGCACGCCCGGCAGGAATACCGTATTTTCATGCCGCGAATTGATCGCTTCGGCGACCTCGGGTTCGCGGCACCAGATCAGCACGTCCTGATCGGCGCGGGTCAGCATCTGGGCAATTGCCGTGCCCCATGCGCCGCCGCCGATGACGCCGAATGTCTTGAAGTGTTTCGTCATGCGCCGGAGATTGGTCGAAACCGTCAGGCGGGGCAAGCAGTGCCGTCAGATGAAATTGAACGCGCCGCGTTCCTTTTCCGCATTCACGGTGACGGATACCTTGCGGCCCACAGGGCTGGCATCCTCGCGAAGCACGGTCATCGCCTCCGGGCTGGCAACGGCCAGTGCCCGGCGACCATCGGCCAGACGGACAAAGGCGATACCTTTTTCGGGGCCTGCCTTGCCATGCGTTACCGTGAAGGTCTCAAGCGTGCCGTCGCAATCCTCCTTGCAAAGGGTGACCTGTTCGGTTGGCGTGGCATAGGCCTCTGCCGGGACAAAGTCGGCGGGCTTCTGCGCGGAGTACACGCCGACTGCTTCCTTCGTCATCCAGCCGCCATTGGCCAGGACGAGGCCGAAATCGGCCGGGTTCGCACGCAGTTTGCTCACCATTTCGGCAATGCCGTGCAAGGAGTAATTATTGCCCGGGCCGCCAAAGAAGGGCAGGCCCCCCGTCAGGGTCAGCGGACGCGGGTCTGCTTTCCAATCGATCCCGAGCTCTGCCGTCGAGGAAAAGACCGCGCACGGGAAGCAGGAGTAGAGATCGAAATGCTGCAGGTCTGCTGAAGACTTGCCAGCCTGGTCCAGCGCGCGCGCAATGGCGGTTTTCATCGCCCAGGACCCGTCGAGGCGCGGGCGCAGGGAAATCAGGTCGTCAGCGGCTTCGCCGGCGCCATGGATGTAGACCCGCTTGTCTTCCGCAATGCCCAGCGCGTCGGCCTTCGAACTGCTCATCAGGATGGCGGCTGCGCCTTGGTTCACGGCGTCCTGCGCGATAAACCATTTCAGGAACGGATCGGCATATTCGTAATTCGCCTTTGATGGCGTCGACAGGAAGTCGATCGAATGTTCGTGCGGGAATTGCGAGTAGGGATTCGATGCCGCCACGGCGGTGAACGGCTGGAACAGTTCAGCCATGGCCTTGCGATGGTCCCTGCGGGAATGGCCTTCGCGCGCAGCGATGGCGTTTTCGAACAGGGCGTAGAAATAGGCAGGCGCAATGATGCCGTGCTTGATCTCCTCGCGGGACAGCATCATCGGCCCCATGCCGCGATCTTCATAATCGGCCTCGGCGCTGTCGGCCCAGTCGATCTCGACGCCATGGCGGCGGGCCCCCTTGGACGCGCGATTGGCTTCGGATCCCGAGATCAGCACACAGTCTGCCTCGCCGGCATGGATGCGCGCAGCCATCTCGTTGACCAGAGCCTGCGGACTTTGTCCGCCCACGGTTTCATAGATCAGCTTCGCCGGCGCTGCGCCGATGTCCCGGGCGAGCGTGCCGGGCAAATTGGTATTGTGCCCATGCGGATGCGGGGCTCCGCCAACGGAATCCTCGAAGATGCGAACAACGGCAATCGTGTCGATGCTGGTACTCAGTCCTTCGGCGCCGGAATCCGAAATGGCCGCGCGGGAGGCATCCACCATGAGAGACAGCGGCGAAGGCGCCCCGTCCGGTCCGCTTGTTCCATCCCACTGGCTGAGACTCTGGCCCACGCCAACCAGAACCGGCAGATCGCCTTTTGCCATGACACGCTCCCTCATCGTTCTTTCGAACGATCCCTAGCGTGCAATGAATGGCAAGGCGACCCGGGACGTCGGGGAAGGGGTCACCGCCCCTGAGCGTACAGGGGCGGCGGGTCCGTCGACTGTCTAGCTGCCGTTGAGCAAGCCCTTCTCGCGCATGAAATCGAGGATGATTTCCGCAGCTTCCTCCGGCGACTTGTCGACCGTGTCGATCCGGATTTCCGGGTCCTTCGGCGGCTCGTACGGGCTGTCGATGCCTGTGAAATTCTTGATCTCACCGGCCCGGGCCTTCTTGTAGAGCCCTTTCACATCCCGTTCCTCGGCAACGCTGAGCGGCGTGTCTACGTGCACCTCGATGAACTCTCCGTCTGCCATCAGGTTGCGGGCCATCTGGCGCTCGGAGCGGAAGGGCGAGATGAAGGAGACCAGCGTGATCAGGCCGGCATCGGTCATCAGGCGGGCGACATTGGCCACCCGGCGGATATTCTCGACCCGGTCGGCATCGGTGAAGCCGAGATCGCGGTTGAGACCATGACGCACATTGTCGCCGTCCAGCGTGAATGTGTGCTTGCCCTGTGCAAACAGAAGGCGCTGCAGGGCGTTGGCAATGGTCGACTTGCCGGAACCGGACAGGCCGGTGAACCAGAGCACAGCCGGCTTCTGGCCTTTCTGCTCAGCCAGCGCGGCACGGTCGATATCCATGGCCTGCCAGTGAATGTTCGAGGCACGGCGCAGGGCAAAGTCGATCAGGCCCAGACCAACCGTGTCATTGGTCATCCGGTCGATCAGGATGAAGCCCCCCATCTCCCGATTGACATCATACGGATCGAATGGAATGGCCTGGTCAAGCGACAGGGTCGTTACGCCAATCTGGTTGAGCTCCAGCGTCTTCGCAGGAACATCGTTCAACGTATTGACATCAATGCCGTATTTCGGGGCGTTGACCGTCGCCGTAACCGTCTTTGCCCCCATTTTCAGAAGATAACGGCGTCCCGGCAGAAGCGGCGTGTCGTTCATCCAGAGAATGCGAACCTGGAACTGGTCGGAGACTTCGGCAGGATCCTCGGCCGAAACGATGACGTCTCCGCGGGAGCAGTCGATTTCGTCATTCAGGGTCAGGGTCACGGACTGGCCAGCAATGGCCTCGTCGAGATCGCCGGTCGCAGTAACAATCCGCTCGATGGTGGATTGCTTGCCCGAGGGCATGGATTTCACCCGGTCGCCCGGCTTGATCGTGCCAGCGGCGATCTGGCCTGAAAACCCGCGGAAATCGAGATTGGGACGGTTGACCCACTGAACCGGCATCCGGAACGACGCGTTCAGGCGGCGGTCGCCGACCGGAACAGTTTCCAGATATTCCATCAGGCTGGGGCCTTCATACCAATCGGTCTCATTCGACCGGTCGGTGATGTTCACGCCGGCCAGAGCCGACATGGGAATGGGCTGGATTTCCAGATCCGTCGCCAGTTCGTCGGCGAAGGCGTAGAAATCATCGACGATATCGTCGAATACGGTCTGGTTGTAATCGACCAGATCCATCTTGTTCACGGCCAGCACCAGTTTGCGGATGCCGAGAAGCGTGGTGATGAAGCTGTGGCGGCGCGTCTGGGTGAGAATGCCCTTGCGCGCATCGACCATCAGGATGGCGACATCGGCGGTCGAGGCGCCTGTGGCCATATTGCGCGTATACTGTTCATGGCCCGGCGTGTCCGCGACAATGAATTTGCGCTTGTCGGTGGCGAAGAAGCGGTAGGCGACATCAATCGTGATGCCTTGTTCGCGTTCGGCCGTCAGGCCGTCCACAAGCAGGGCGAAATCGATGTTCTCACCTTGCGTGCCGACCTTCTTGGAATCGCTTTCGAGCGATGCCAACTGGTCTTCGAAGATCATTTTCGAATCGTAGAGGAGGCGGCCGATCAGCGTCGACTTGCCATCATCCACCGAGCCACATGTGATGAAACGGAGCAGGGACTTGTGCTCGTGCTTTTCAAGATAGGCGGCGATATCCGATTCAATCAGGTCGTCATTGAGGCGCATCAGAAATAGCCTTCCTGTTTCTTCTTTTCCATGGATCCGGACTGGTCAGCGTCGATCACGCGACCCTGGCGTTCGGATGTCGTGGTCAGGAGCATTTCCTGGATGATGTCTTCGAGCGTGTCGGCCGTGCTCTCGACCGCGCCAGTCAGCGGATAGCAGCCCAGCGTGCGGAACCGTACGGATTTGGTGACGGCCGTTGCGGCGAGGTCTTCCGGCATCCGGTCATCGTCAACCATGATGTCCACGCCGTTCCAGTTCACGACCGGGCGCGGCGCGGCGAAATAGAGCGGAACAATTTCGATGTTTTCGCGGCGGATATACTGCCAGATGTCGAGTTCGGTCCAGTTCGACAGCGGGAAGACTCGAACGCTTTCGCCCTGATTGATGCGCGTATTGTAGACGTTCCACGGTTCCGGGCGCTGGCGCTTCGGATCCCAGCGATGCTCGGCCGAGCGGAACGAGAAGATGCGCTCCTTGGCGCGGGATTTTTCCTCGTCCCGGCGCGCGCCGCCGAAGGCTGCGTCGAACCTGTACTTGTCGAGGGCCTGTTTCAGGGCCTGGGTCTTCATGACATCCGTGTGGACGGCAGAGCCATGGCTGAACGGTCCGACGCCTTCGCGCACGCCGTCCTCATTGATGTGGACCAGAAGGTCAAACCCGAGTTCCTTCGCCTTGCGGTCGCGGAACTCGATCATTTCGCGGAATTTCCAGGTCGTATCGACATGCATCAGCGGGAAGGGCGGGCGTGATGGATAGAACGCCTTCATCGCCAGATGAAGCATCACGGCGGAATCCTTGCCGACGGAATACAGCATGACCGGGTTTTCACACTCCGCGGCAACTTCGCGGATGATGTGCAGGCTTTCAGCCTCCAGCCTGTCGAGGTGGGTAAGGGTCTTCAAAACGCGGGGTTTCCTTCAAGCTTTGGCGGTGGAGGTAAGGTCGCGGTGTCCCAGATAAAGGGGGGGCAGTGAGGGCGATAGTCCGGAATGTCGGCCATATCCATAATTAGATTGTTGAGCGCTGCTAAAGGATGCAATATGCCTGCCATGTGGCAGGAACGCCGGTGTTTTGTCGTATTCCTACATAAAGTGTCATTATCCTGGCCCATTCAACTGGTCTAAATATGCTTTACCCAAATGGAGGTAGAGTATGTGCGGAATCGTTGCCATCACCGGCACGGATACAGTCAGCGGACGCCTTGTCGATGGCCTGAAGCGGCTGGAATATCGCGGTTATGACAGTGCTGGTGTTGCCGTATTGGCGGGCAATGCCATCGAGCGTCGCCGGGCAAGTGGCAAGATCGTCAATCTCGAAGCGCTGATGGCCGAGCGGCCCGCCGATGGCCCGACGGGCATTGCCCACACCCGCTGGGCGACGCATGGCAAGCCGAACGAGACCAATGCTCACCCTCACATGTCGGGCAAGGTCGCTATTGTACACAATGGCATCATTGAGAACTTCCGGGAATTGCGCGACGATTTGCAGGCGCAGGGGCGCGTGTTCGAATCCGAAACCGACAGCGAAGTGATTGCGCAGCTGATCGACCTGAACATGCAGGCGGGCATGGACCCCGTGGACGCCTTCGAGGCCGCCCTGGCGAAATTGACCGGGGCATTTGCCATCGCCGCCATCTTTACCGACCGCGACGATTTGCTGATTGGCGCGCGGCGGGGCAGCCCGCTGGTGCTGGGCTATGGCGACGGGGAGATGTTTCTTGGCTCCGATGCCATCGCGCTGGCGCCGTTTACCCGTGACGTCACCTATCTGGAAGAGGGGGACTGGGTCGTCCTGACGCCGCGCAGCCATCACATACGCAGCGCCGATGGTGCACGCGTGAACCGTCCGCGTGTCACCTCAGCGGTCAATGACGCCCTCATCGAACGGGGCGAATATGATCACTTCATGCTGAAGGAAATCCACGAGCAGCCGGAATCCCTGGCGCGTTCGATCCTTCCCTATATCAACCAGGCGAGCCAGTCGATCGAACTGGGGGACGTCGCCGACAAGCTGTTTGCCGAAGCTGATCGCGCCGTGGCGATTGCATGCGGAACGGCCTATTATGCCGCCCACACCGCGAAATACTGGTTTGAGCAAAAAGCCAGGCTCGCGCTGGAGACCGATATTGCCTCGGAATTCCGCTATCGCGCACCTGTGCTGCCGCAATCCGGGCCTGCCCTGTTCGTCAGCCAGTCCGGCGAGACTGCGGACACGCTGGCCGCATTGCGCTATTGCCGCCAGAACGGCACGCCGGCAGTGGCCGTCGTGAACGTCCCTGAAAGTTCGATTGCCCGCGAAGCCGCTGCCATTGTCCCGACCCATGCCGGGCCGGAGATCGGAGTTGCATCCACCAAGGCCTTTACCGCGCAATTGTCCGTCCTGGCCGTTCTGGCCCTGAACGCGGCGAAGGCGCGGGGGCATCTTCTGCCGGGGGACGAGGCCGCCGCCGTGAAGAGCCTTCTGGCCTTGCCGCGCAAGGTGACCGAAGCGCTGGAGGCGCAGGACGATATCCGCGAGATCGCCAAGACCCTGGTGCACTGCCGGGATGTGCTGTTCCTCGGGCGGGGCCGCTACTATCCGCTGGCCATGGAAGGCGCCCTGAAGCTGAAGGAAGTGTCCTACATTCACGCAGAGGGGTATGCGGCCGGCGAGTTGAAGCACGGCCCGATCGCGTTGATCGAGAAGGACCTGCCAGTGGTGGTCGTGGCGCCGAAGGATGAACTGTTCGAGAAAACCATTTCCAATGTCGAGGAAATTCGCGCGCGCGGCGCCCGGATCATCCTGATCTCGGACCGGGCGGGAATCGAAGCGGCCGGAAGCCGCGCTGATCATGCCATCTGCCTCCCGGAGGGTGACGATGTGAGTCTGCCCGTTCTGGCTGCGATTCCCCTGCAGTTGCTGGCCTATCACGTGGCCGTTGCGAAGGGGACCGATGTGGACCAGCCGCGCAACCTCGCCAAGTCGGTGACCGTCGAATAGGCGCGATTGCGACAGCTGCAGTTCATGCTATAGCCCCAGCCAGCGAAAACCTGTCATAAACGGGGAATCATGTCGTTCGAATTCAAGCCAGACGCGATCCTGCCTGAAGTGATCCATGTGCGCCCCAGGCGCTTTGGCGATTCCCGTGGGTGGTTTGCGGAAACCTTCCGTGCCGATGCCTTTGCGGCGGCCGGTATCGAAGGGCCATTCGTGCAGGACAACCATTCCCGTTCTGCGCCTGCCGGAACCATCCGTGGCCTGCATTTCCAGGCTGAGCCGAATGCGCAGGGAAAGCTGGTCCGCTGCGTGCGCGGGCGCATGCTGGATGTGGCGGTCGACATCCGGCCGCAATCGCCCGGGTTCGGCCGTGTGATGCAGGTCGAACTGGACGCCGCCAGCGGGGCCATGGTGTTCATCCCGCGTGGTTTCGCGCATGGTTTCTGCACGCTCGAGGACGGGGTGGAGGTCGTTTACAAGACCGATGCCTATTATGCGCCGGAACAGGATCGGGGAATCGCGCATGATGATCCGGCAATCGGCATCGACTGGCCATACCCGCCGGAGGCCCGGACCCTGTCGGACAAGGATCGGGCCCTGCCGACCCTGCGGGAACTGTTTCCGCCGGTCGAAGCCGGAGTGAGCCGGTCATGACCTGGCTGGTGACCGGCGGGGCCGGTTTCATCGGATCAGCGCTCTGCCACTATCTGGCAGAAGTGAGTGATGCGCCGATCATCGTGGTCGACAAGCTGACCTATGCGGGCAATCGGGCCTCCATTGAGGGGCTGGAGGCCACGGGCAGGCTGCGACTGGTTGAAGCCGACATTGTGGATCAGGCGCGGATGACCGACCTGATGGCAGAGACCCGGCCTGCGGCCATATTCCATCTGGCCGCGGAAACGCATGTCGACCGGTCCATTGACGGGCCTGCGGATTTTGTCTCCACGAATCTCGGCGGGACGGGCGTCATGCTGGAAGCAGCGCGCGCCTATCATGGCGGGCTGAGTGGCGACCAGCGCGACGCGTTCCGGTTTGTGCATGTCTCGACGGATGAAGTGTTCGGATCACTGGGCAAGGAGGGGGCCTTCCGGGAAACCACGCCCTACGCGCCATCGTCCCCTTATTCGGCCAGCAAGGCCGGCGCTGACCATCTGGCCCGTGCCTGGCATCATACCTACGGGCTGCCGGTGATCGTGTCCAATTGCTCGAACAATTACGGTCCGCGGCAATTCCCCGAAAAGCTCATTCCCCTGATGATTCTGAAATGCCTGGCGGGTGAGCCGATGCCTGTCTATGGCAGCGGCCTGAATGTACGCGATTGGCTGCACGCCGAAGACCATGCCAGGGCATTGTTGATGATGGCGCAGGCGGGCACGCCCGGCGAGACCTATTGTGTCGGAGGAGGGGCCGAACGCACCAATTTGCAGATCGTGGAAACAATCTGTAAGCTGATGGATGAGCGGTTTCCGGAGGCGGCGCCGCACCAGCGTCTGATCACTTTTGTGGAAGACCGGCCGGGGCATGACTACCGCTATGCCATCGATGCCGGGAAGATTCATGGTGAACTGGGCTGGACCCCCGCGCGCGACTTCGAAACCGGCTTGGCGGAAACAGTGGACTGGTATCTGGCCAATGATTCCTGGTGGCGCCCCCTGCAGGAGCGCGTCTATCGCGGCCAGCGTCTGGGCACGACGGCATGAGCGACATTCTGGTAATCGGGCGGAACGGCCAATTGGCCCAGGCGCTTGCCCATGTCGGCGGGGCGCATGTGCATTGTGCCGGCCGCGATGAGGCTGACCTTCTCGATCCGCAATCCCTTGCGGCCGCGCTGGACAGGCACAGGCCGAAGAGCGTGATCAATGCAGGTGCGTACACATCCGTGGATGGCGCAGAGTCCGAACCGGAGGCTTGCCGCGCGCTCAATGTGGACGGACCTGCGGCGCTGGCGCGGCTGTGTGCCGAGCGCGAAGTTCCACTCATACATCTGTCTACGGATTGTGTTTTTGATGGTGACCGGGATATGCCCTACCGTCCGCAGGATGCCACAGCGCCGATGGGCGTGTATGGCCGCAGCAAGCTGGATGGGGAGCGCGCGGTCCTGGCTGTTGCGCCCCGATCCCTGATCGTGCGCGTGTCCTGGATATTCTCGCAGTTCGGCAGCAATTTCGTCGCCACCATGTTGCGGTTGGCCCGGACACGCGACGAGGTGTCCGTCGTCAATGACCAGTATGGGTGCCCGACCTTTGCGCCGGCGCTCGCAACAGCCCTTCTGGAGATTGCATCAGCCGCAGCGCGGCCGGATTTCGAGGCGTGGGGCGTCTATCACCTTGCCGGCGCCGGAGAGACGGATCGTGCCAGCATGGCGGAGCGCATCTTCCGCGAGAGTGCCCGACATGGCGGGCCGGTTGCCAGGGTGCGCGGCGTCGCGACCGTGGACTATCCGACGCCCGCCCGGCGGCCACTGAATGCCCGGCTCGACATGTCGGACACGGTGCGTGTATTCGGAACCGGATTGCCCGACTGGACGGACGGGCTGGAACAGACGGTCCGCCACCTGGTTACGGAGCAGGCATGATGAAGGGAATTGTTCTGGCGGGCGGAAAGGGCAGTCGCCTCTACCCGGCCACCCGCGGCGTGTCCAAGCACTTGCTGCTGATCTATGACAAGCCACTGATCCACTACCCGATCTCCACCCTGATGCTGGCAGGCATTCGGGACATCCTGATCATCTCCACGCCGGAACATGCCGGCGCCTATGAGCGCCTGCTGGGGGATGGCAGCCAGTGGGGCATTTCGATTTCCTACGCCCAGCAGGACAAGGCCAACGGGCTGGCCGAAGCCTTCCTGATCGGCAAGGATTTCATCGACGGACAGCCCTGTGCCCTGGCGCTGGGGGACAACATCTTCTATGGCGCCGGCCTGTCGGGACAATTGCAGGAGCTGGCTGGCCTGACACAGGGCGCGGCGGTATTCGCCTACCAGGTCAATGATCCCCAGAGGTTCGGCATCGTGGAACTGGACGGGGAGGGACGCCCTGTATCGCTTGAGGAAAAGCCCAGTGCGCCGCGCAGCAATTGGGCAGTACCCGGCCTGTATTTCTATGGACCGGACGTGGTCGAGGTCGCCGAACAGGTGACCCCGTCAGAACGCGGCGAACTGGAAATCACCTGCGTGAACCAGGCCTATTTCAACCGCGGGGAACTGATTGTCAGCCGACTGCCACGCGGTTCGACCTGGCTCGACGCCGGCACCTTCGACAGCATGTTGGAAGCCTCCCATTTCGTGCAGACCGTGGAGAAGCGGCAAGGGCTGAAAGTGGCCTGTCTTGAAGAGGTCGCTTGGCGGCGGGGCCTGATCTCTGACGCGCAGATGCGGGCGCTGGCGGATGATTACGGGAACGAGTATCGTGACTATCTCCTGACCCTTCTGGACGCTCCGGCCTGAACCGGCCTAAGCTGGGCGGGAAGGGAGTCGCGCGTGGCCACTTACGACCTGAAAGAGATCGAAGCCAGGATCGAGGCAAATCTGGCGGAGAAGGGACCCCGGCTCGGCAAGGAGCTGGCGGCTGACCTCTACGATGTTTCGAACCTGGCATTGTGGCAGGCCTGTTATCAAAGCCGCAAACTGCACGTCTCTCATTTTGCAAGCTACTATCTTCGCTTCGACATCACGCGCGAAGACCAGGTCCGGCTCAGTCCCTCCATCCTGAGGGATTTCCTGTCCTTCACCCTGTTCGGCCTGCCGGGACAGCGCGACAAGATGATCGAGCGGCAGGGCACATTGTCCAACATGCACCGCGAGATCAGCCGCGAGAAGCTGTCGGTCGCGCAGGCCGCGATGAAGCAGGTCTTCGTGACGCTGGGGCGGGAAATCCGCAGCCAGCTCTGCGCCTTCATCGCAGGTGACCTGTCCTATTATCTCGCGCACAACGAGCCGCGCGAGCACATGGCGACGGGAGAGATGGTGAAGGGATCTGATATCGATATCATCATTATTCTCAGCGAGTCGCTTCCGGATGATGTGCAGGACCGGATCGACACGGAGATGACCGCACTGAAGAATTTTTACCTGCGTCATCCCGAGCATCGCCACGAGATCGACTTCATCTGCAAACGCAAATCCGTCATGGAGCGCCAGTTCCAGTATTCTGACATTCACGACAAGATTGCGAGCAAGATTGCGTATGAGTCCATGTTCCTCGGCGGATCGCTGACGCTGTATATGGAAGTACGCGATGCGATGATCCGGACAGGCGTGGATCAGCTGATCGAGGCTGATTTCGAGCATGCCCTGAAAGACCGCAAGCATGCCATGAATACACTGCTGCAGGCATCCAGCGACGGCTTGGATGAAGAGACCCGGTCCCTGTTTTACTTTTCCCAGGAGCGGGTCGAGTTTTCATGACCAACTGATTGAAGTGTTTGCCCGATCTTCATGTTTCGGGTGAACTTGATGTTTCCGGAGACAGTGCACGAAAGACTATGTGCGTGGGGAGAGGAGACGCCCATGATGATTGCTCACAAGGAAAGGTCCAACGGACGCACGCAGCGTTCCCTGCTGGCCGTCGTCTTGATGAGTGTGTCCGCCGTGACGCTGGCCGCATGTGCGGGAGGGGGAGGCGGGGGCCGCAGCTCGTCCGTCACGCCCATGCCCCCTCCGCCGCCGCCACCGCCTCCGCCCCCTCCTTCAAACCCCTTTCCGGACACGATTTCCGACCGGTCCCAGTTCGAGACGCGCGAATACAATGCCACGGTCGGATTGCCGATGCTCGGCGCCTCGACCGCCTATGCCATCGGGGCAACCGGGCAAGGACAGACCATCGCCGTCATCGATACCGGCACAGATGCCGATCATCCGGATCTGCAGGGCGCTGTGGTGCAGGTTTTCGATGTGTGCGCCGACACGGCCTGCCCGGGGTTCAATGCGAATGGCGACCGGGTGAACATCACGCGTCAGCCGGGGGATATCGATTCCGGTGGCCACGGCACGCTTGTCTCTGGTGTGATTGCAGCACGCCGGCAGGATGATTTCACCACGCCGGTCGACGACAATGTACCGAACGGCATTCAGGGCGCGGCCTATGAGGCGTCGATCCTGGACATCCGCGCGGATTCTCCCGGCAGTTGCGGTCGCGCCGGTGAGGATGACGATTGTGTATATAACGACAATACGCTCGTTCGCGCGATCGAATATGCGGTGGCGCAGGGCGCGACCATCATCAACATGTCCCTTGGCGGCGAGATTGACGCGGACCCGACGCTGGAGAATGCCGTCCGGGCGGCGGCGGCAGCGGGAGTGCTGGTAGTTATCTCCGCCGGCAACGAGGCCGAGCCGGCCGGGACAGACGAGAACGACAATCCGACCGAAGCGACCGGGTTTCAGCCGACCGAGCCTGCCCATATTGCCGGGGAGGCCTCGTCTCTTGGCCGTGTTGTCGCGGTCGGGTCGATAGATCCAAATGGCGTAATTTCCGATTTCTCGAACCGGGCCGGCAGCTCGGCGCAGAATTACTATCTGCTTGCTCCGGGGGAGGACATTATCTCAACAGGCCCGGATGATGACGTCGCGTTTCCGGGCGATCCGACCAATGACGCCGATAGCGACGGCGACTATTACCGTATCTCGGGCACCTCCTTTGCAGCCCCTTATGTTGCCGGTGCGCTGGCCTTGCTGCTCGACGCCTTCCCGAACCTGCGGTCTCAGCCGGAAGTTGCGCTGCAGATCCTGCTCGATACCGCGACAGACTATGTGGACACATCCCCCGACCTGATTACCGGCCAGGTTGCCGGTACCGGCACCGACAGTGTTTCCGGTGTGGGGGTCATGAACCTCGAGGAAGCCTTCCGTCCCCAGGGGCAACAGAACCTGGATTTCGGTATGGAGAAGGTCGGTTTTGTCGAAGCGCTGGCGCCCAGTGGCGGCGCGTTCGGCGACTGGGCGACCAATTCCGGCGCGTTCAATGGTCTGGTTTTTCAGGATCGGTATGAGCGTGGGTTCCGGTTTGACGCGGATGCGCTGGCTGCGCGCCTGCCCGGTGACACGCTCGGCTCGCGACTGGCGGATTTCGGTAGCCGCGCCGACTGGGCCGCCGGGACCTCGCACAGGGTCGACGCAGGAAACATCTCCTTCAGCTGGGCGCAGGCCCGCCTGACAGAAGACCCGACGGCGCCCTACCAGGAAGACCCGCAATCCACATTCCAGATGCGCTACAGCTTCGGCGACAGCCAGGTCGAGGTGGGACGCGGCGGTGCGCTGACCCATCTTGCGCCGGACGTGTCCCTGCTCAACGAGCCGGGTGTCGGCAACGCCTTCTCGACGGGCGGGAGCTGGGCCAAGTTCAGCCATGCCCTGAATGATGATCTGGTCATGGATATCTTCTCCGCCGAGCAGGATGGTCGCAGCCAGTCCGGCTTCATGCTCGGCCGGGATGCGCACCGCTGGTCGGTCCGGGCCGGCGCGTCCTTCCTTCGGGATGAGGAATCTGCGCTGGGGGGCACGCTCCAGGCACGGTTCGGCGCACAGGACGCAACCCTGATGACCGCCTATTCGGTCGAGGGAGCGATGTTTGCCGGGCAGGGATGGGTGCTGTCGTCCGGACTGGAATTTGCCAGCGTGGACTTGCCGGGAATCGACTCGGACGGCATCTGGACGAGCCGCTGGTCACTCGGAGCCGACCGGGCGCTGGGGGAAGGGCGTCTGCATGTCATTCTGGCCCAGCCGCGGCGAGCCGAGACCGGGCACCTGAACCTCGATGCGCCGGTCGGGGTCGACCTTGACGGACAATTGATCCGGGACCTGGTTCAGGCAGACCTGACCCCGAGCGGGCGCCAGCTGGATTTCGAAACACGCTATGTGTTCGGTCTCACGGACAGCTGGTCCGGTGAAGCTGCTGCGGTTGTATCAACCTCGCCAAACCATATTTACGGGGCCGATGCGGCGGAGGCGGTCTGGATGCGCCTGTCGACGCCATGGTGAGGCGCTGGAGCCTGACCGGTCTCGCTTCCGGCCTTGTGTTGACCGGATGCGCCTGGCTGCCGGTCGGCGAGCCGGCCTGTCCGGAGATCGTCGAGACGTCGGCCTGGGTCAATCGCATGCCCGGGCCAGGGCAATCGGGGGGCAAGCTGCACGTCGTGGTCCGGCTGGCCGATGACCAGGCCTGGAAACTTTCCCCCGGCACACAGGATGATGCAGGACGATTGCACCTGACCCTGTCAGAGGGGGGGCCGTCCGTGCCCGGCACAGCTGCCTACCAGCAGTCGCGAAAGCCGCTGCCGCAGCAGGTGGAAATAGAATGCCACGGCAAGACCGTGGCATTCATCGACAAGATTACAGTCGCCTACTGACCGGTGCGGCCGGTCAGCCTACAAGGCCGCGCAACTCGTCAACCAGGTCCGTGCGTTCCCAGCTGAACCCGCCATCTTCGGTCGGCGTGCGGCCGAAATGGCCATAGGCAGCAGACGGGCCGTAGATCGGTCGGTTGAGCTTCAGATGGGTGCGGATACCGCGCGGGGACAGGTCGAACAGGTCGCGCAGGGCCTTGGCGATGCGCACTTCATCCACCTTGCCGGTGTCATAGGTATCGACATAGATCGACAGGGGCTGTGCCACGCCAATGGCATAGCTGACCTGGATGGTGCAGCGGTCCGCCAGTCCTGCGGCGACGATGTTCTTGGCCAGATAGCGTGTTGCATAGGCCGCCGACCGGTCGACCTTGGACGGGTCCTTGCCGGAGAAGGCGCCGCCGCCATGCGGGGCCGCGCCACCATAGGTGTCGACAATGATCTTGCGCCCGGTCAGGCCGGCATCACCGTCAGGCCCGCCAATGACGAAACGTCCCGTCGGGTTGACATAGAACTTGTCTTCCGGCGGGAACCAGCCTTCCGGCAGCACGTCCTTGATGACCGGACGAATGATCTCGCGCAACTGGTCGAGCGACGCACTGTCCTTGTGCTGATGAGACACGACAAGCGCGTTCACGCCAACAGGCTTGGAGCCCTCATATTGCAGCGTCACCTGGCTCTTTGCGTCCGGCTCGAGTTCCGGGTGCGTGCCGTCGTGCCGCAACTGGGCAAGCCGTTGCAGGATCTGGTGCGAATAGACCAGCGTTGCCGGCATCAGTTCTGGCGTCTCATTGGTGGCATAGCCGAACATGATGCCCTGATCGCCCGCGCCTTCCTCGGCATACAGGCCCTGGCCCTCTTCAACGCCCTGGGCAATTTCCACCGACTGGCCGTGAACATGATTGGCGATTTCCATGTTTTCCCAATGGAAACCGTCCTGCTCATAGCCGATCCGTTTCACCACATCCCGCGCCGTCTGGTTCATTTCCTCGTGCGTGATCTCGGCACCATTGTTCGTGCGGACTTCGCCGGCCAGCACGACGCGATTGGTGGTGGTCAGGGTTTCAACAGCCACCTTTGCGGTGGGGTCGCGCGACAGGAACAGGTCGACAATGGCATCCGAAATTTGGTCGGAGACCTTGTCGGGATGGCCTTCGGAAACGCTTTCACTGGTAAATTCGTGGCTGGCGAGTTTCATGGGTCCTGTCTTTCTGTTCTTGGTCTTGCCTAGCGGGCAAAAACGACGGTTTTCCCGGAGTTGATGAAAATGCGATGTTCGGCGTGAGCCTTCACCGCGCGTAGCAGGGCGTTGCCTTCCAGATGGCGGCCGCTTTCAATCATGTCGGCCGGGCTGAATGTGTGGTCGACCGCTTCGGTCAGCTGCGTGATGATCGGGCCTTCATCAAGGTCTGCCGTCACATAGTGGGCCGTTGCGCCGATCATTTTCACGCCGCGCGCATGGGCCTGGTGATAGGGACGCGCGCCCTTGAAGCCCGGCAGGAAGGAGTGGTGGATGTTGATGCATTTCAGCTCGAGCCGCCGGCAGGCTTCATCGCTGAGCACCTGCATGTAACGGGCGAGCACGACAAGGTCTGCCCCGGTTTCCTCGACAATGTCGAACAGGCGGGCTTCGGCTTCCGGTTTGGTTTCCTTCGTCACGGGCACATGGAACCAGGGCAGTCCCCAATGGGCGAAATCGTCCTTCAGCGTTTCATTGTTCGAGACGATCCCGACAATGTCGATGGGCAGTTCGCGCCGCCGGGCCGCATAGAGCAGCGTGTTCGCGCAATGCTCCGACTTGGACACCATGAGCAGGGTACGGACAGCTTCGCCTTCCGGATGAACCGACCAGTCTGCGCCGAGCTCCCGGGCCATGGATGCCAGATCGGCTTCAAGGCCGGACGGCAGGGCATCCGATGTGCCATGGAACACAAGGCGCGCAAAGAAGCGGCCGGTTTCCGCGTCGCCAAATGTTCGCGACGCGGCAATGAAGCAATCATGGCGCTCCATCAGTTTTGCCAGTCCGGCGACGAGACCGACCCGGTCCGGACAGGCAAACTTCAGGATATGCGAACGCGACACGGTTCGGAGCCGCCCTAGTAACGATAGTGTTCGGGCTTGAACGGACCAGCCGCATCCACGCCGATATAGTCGGCCTGCTCGCCGGACAGTTCGGTCAGCTGCACGCCCAGTTTTTCGAGGTGAAGCAGTGCGACCTTTTCGTCGAGGTGCTTGGGCAGCGTGTAGACCTTGTTCTCATACTGGTCGCCGCGCGTGTGCAGCTCGATCTGGGCGAGCGTCTGGTTGGTGAAGGAGGCAGACATCACGAAGGAGGGGTGACCCGTGGCATTGCCGAGGTTCACCAGGCGACCTTCCGACAGAAGGATGATCCGCTTGCCATCCGGGAAGGTGATCATGTCGACTTGCGGCTTGATGTTCGTCCATTCGAAATTGCGCAGGCCCTCGACCTGAATTTCATTGTCGAAATGGCCGATATTGCAGACGATGGCCATGTCCTTCATCGCGCGCATATGGTCGACGGTGATGATGTCCTTGTTGCCAGTCGCGGTGACGAAGATGTCGAATTTCGGCGCTGCTTCGTCCAGCGTGACCACTTCATAGCCATCCATGGCGGCCTGAAGGGCGCAGATCGGATCGACTTCGGAGACGGACACGCGCGCACCGGAACCTGCGAGGGAGGCGGCAGACCCCTTGCCGACATCGCCATAGCCGGCAACGAAGGCTTTCTTGCCGGCCATCATCACGTCCGTGCCGCGCCGGATCGCATCAACGAGCGACTCCTTACAGCCATACTTGTTGTCGAATTTCGACTTGGTGACAGAGTCGTTGACGTTGATGGCCGGGAAGGGGAGTTCGCCCTTCTTCTCGAGCTGGTACAGACGGTTCACGCCGGTCGTCGTTTCCTCGGATACGCCGCGAATGGCGGCCTTGGTCTTGGCGAACCAGCCGGGGGACGCCGCCAGGCGCTTCTTGATCTGGGCGAACAGGAATTTCTCCTCTTCCGAGCCCGGCTTTTCCAAGAAGGAGGGATCGGATTCGGCGCGCTCGCCGAGGATCAGATACATGGTCGCGTCGCCGCCATCATCCAGGATCAGATTGGCGCCGGTACCGTCATGCCAATGGAACATGCGATCGGTGAATTCCCAGTACTCCTCCAGCGTTTCGCCTTTGTAGGCGAATACCGGTGTGCCATTCGCCGCGACTGCCGCAGCGGCGTGATCCTGTGTCGAATAGATGTTGCACGATACCCACTGGACGTCCGCGCCCAGCGCTTCGAGCGTCTGGATCAGCACAGCCGTCTGGATGGTCATGTGCAGCGAGCCGGCGATCTTTGCGCCTTTCAGCGGCTGCGACGGACCGAACTCCTCGCGCGCGGCCATCAGGCCCGGCATTTCCGTTTCTGCGATGGCGATTTCCTTGCGGCCAAACTCTGCAAGGGAAATATCTGCGACGCGATAGTTTTCGGCCATATCAATGATCCTTTATACGTTTGTATCGCGGCTAGCATGACATACAAAAAAAGGCAACGCGCGAAGTGCGCGTTGCCTTGATTGGACGTGCATCTGATGTTGGTTACCCGCCAAACGCCCGGATCGCGTCTATGATGCGGGTTTGGTCGACTTCTTCCAGATAGGGGTGCATCGGCAGCGCGATGACGTGTTTGCTCGCGGCTTCCGTGACGGGCAGGGTGCCGTCGGCGGGTTTGAAGCGGGCGCAGAAATCCTGTTCGTGGATTGGCACGGGGTAATAGACAGCGGTCGGGATACCCTGGCTGGAGAGATGCGCCTGCAGGCCGTCACGATTGTCATGCTCAATGACATATTGCGCCCAGACGCTCTTGCCGCCGGCGATGACGCTCGGCACCCGCTTGACGTGACCGGTCAGGCCCTCCGCATAGCGGTCCGCCACGATCTGGCGCTTCTCGATCTCGTCCGCGAAGATTTTGAGCTTTTCCAGCAGGACCGCAGCCTGGATCGTGTCGAGCCGGGAATTCATGCCGACGCGCAGGGAGAGGTATTTCGGGTCATGATGGAAATTGCGCTCGGCGGCGTCGGTCGGCGTCACCTTGCCATAGACGCGCAGCGATTCGATGCGCTCGGCGAGCTTGGCGTCATTCGTGATGATGGCGCCGCCATCGCCATAGCAGCCCAGCGGCTTTGCCGGGAAAAAGCTGGTCGTGGCGATGTCGGCCCAGTCTGAGGGATGCTTGCCGTTCAGGGTGCAGCCATAGCCCTGCGCCGTGTCGGCAATCAGCTTCAGGCCGAACTCGTCACAAATGGCGCGGATTTCGGGATAGTTGGCGGGCTGGCCGAACAGGTCGACCGCGATCACCACTTTCGGCGTCAGCTTGCCCTCGGCCTTCACCGCCTCGATCTGCTGGCGCAAATGGGCCGGGTCCATATTGTAGGTGTCTGGCAGGATGTCGACAAAGATCGGCGCCGCGCCAAGCCATGGCACGACTTGCGCCGTCGCAACAAAGGTGAAGGACGGGCAGAAGACCGCATCGCCGGGTTTCAGTTCCCATGCCATCAGGGCAAGTGCCAGCGCGTCGGTGCCGTTCGCGCAGCTGACCGAATGCGAGGCCCCGCACCAGTCCGCCAGCTGTGTTTCGAGTTCCGTGACTTCCGGGCCGAGTACATAGCGACCGCTCTCCACCACGGACTGAATGGCAGCATTGATCTCGGACTCAATGCGTTTGCGCTGGGCTTGCAGGTCGATGAAGGGAAGGGACACGGCAGGATTCCTCGAAAGGCTTGGATTGTCCCGGTTCACCTAGGCGGTGGGGCGGGAGCGCACAATTCACGACTTGTTACAAATGCACAATGGTGCGCGGATCAGGAGTCGGTCAGGGCGTTGTATTCCACGAACCAGTCGATGAAGCGCTGGACGCCTTCCTCGAGATCGACCTTCGGGGCATATCCGGTGGCGTCGGACAGGCGGGATACATCCGCAAACGTATCGACCACGTCGCCCGGCTGGAGAGGCGCAAATTTCTTGTCGGCGGTTTTCCCCAGCGCCGACTCCAGCGCGGTCACGAAATCCATCAGTGTGGCCGGACGGCTGTTCCCGATATTGAATACCTGGAACGGCGCAGAAGACCGGTCGGGTGCGGAATAGGCGCCGCCAGCTTCCGGGATGGCCTCGGCGGACCGCAGGATGCCGTCCACGATATCGCCGACATAGGTGAAATCGCGAGAATGGATTCCATTGTTGAACAGGGTAATCGGCCGGCCGTTCAGGATGGCATCGGCAAACAGCCAGGGCGCCATGTCCGGGCGGCCCCAAGGTCCGTACACTGTGAAAAACCGAAGCCCTGTGGTCGGCAGGCCGAACAGGTGGCTGTAGCTGTGCGCCATGAGTTCATTGGCGCGCTTCGTGGCTGCGTAAAGCTGGAGCGGATGATCGACCGCATCCGTTTCCGAGAAGGGCACCTTGGTGTTCGCTCCGTACACGCTCGAGGTGGACGCGTAAACGAGATGCGGCATACCGGCATGGCGACACGCTTCCAGCAGGTGGACAAAGGCGACAATGTTGCTTTGCACATACTCGTCCGGATGGTCCAGGCTATGGCGAACGCCCGCCTGCGCCGCCAGATGGATCACGCGGTCAAACCGGTTGTCCGAGAACAGGGTCTCCACAAATGCCTTGTCGGCCAGGTCTCCCCGCAGGAAAGTCCAATCGCCGGATGCGGTGGCGGCGGCGGCGTCCAGCTCCGCCAGCCGCGCCTGTTTCAGGCGCGGGCTGTAATAGGCGTTGAGATTGTCGACACCCAGGACATCATGGCCTTCGTTGATCAGGCGGTGGGTCGTATGAAATCCGATGAAGCCGGCGGCACCTGTAACGAGGAATTTCATCAGCGAAGGGTTCCGTTTTTTCTGCGCTTCGCCGGGTCAGCCGGAAATCACGAGGCCTTGGCGAGATGGATATCGTTGTTCCGCTTTTCGCACAGGTCGGCAAATTTTGCCTTCCAGGCATCCCCGAAATGTTCACCCACAAAGGAAACAACCGACTCGATGTCTTCCGGCGACAGGGATAGTTCCCATGGCGTGTGCAGGATTTCAAGCAGGTCGCGCAGGTATTGCTGGGGCTGGCGCTCCAGCATCACCGCGCCGATCATGGACGGATTCTGGGTCGATTGCAGTTTCGTGTCCTGCCACATGTGGAACATGTAGAACGGGCCGCGATTGGTGTGCTTGTGCCGTTCGAAAGTGCACAGATTGATGTCGTGGAAGGCCACCCAGCGGCCTTTTTCCATGAAAGGCAGCACAGCCAGGAAATCCAGGGCCGCCCATGGATGGTAGTGGTGTGCGTCAATGAACGCGAACTCGACTTGGCCGACATCTTTCATGGCTTCCAGCGCGATCTTGCCGGTGTGCAGCTTGTAGTTCGGCAGGTATTGCGGCACCGCCTCGGTCACGGCCTGTCCCGTCTTGTATTCGGGCTTGAGGTAGAAATCCTCGAACAGGTCGATGGCGTGCAGGTTGAACCCGTCCTTGCCAAGCGTCTTGGTCAGGGCATGCAGCAGGACGGCCGAACTCCAACCGCTGGCGACGCCGATTTCCACCGATGTCTTCGGGCGGGCAAAGCTGACAAGGCCTGACAGGAATGACACGTCATAGTCGGAAATATTGCCCCCGATCCAGTCCGGCCGGCGGGCCGTGAACTCCGGGTCGATGAGATCTTTTGACCGGGCTTCCAGTCCTTCCGACGAAATCAGGCGGGTCATTACCGTTTGCGGCATGGTCAGTTCTGTTCCTTGAATTATGCGTCTGTCCGCCAATCGTAGCGGCTATTGATCCTCATTTACAATCGTAGAAATGGTTCTGCGAAGTGCGTCATGAGTTCTTCCGGTCATTTTCCCGTATACTTTCAACAGGAATACGTCAGCTTTAAGGGCATGCAGGATTTTGAAGAGGGGGTTGGTCGGCTGCAGAGTCTTCGGCGTGTCGAGAATCGCCATGACCTCTTCAAGGGACCGCTTCTGCTCTGTCGACAGGCCGGCCTGGACTTTCTGACTCGGATAGAGAATGGCCCGATTGGCCTGTTCGGCTTCAGTGAGCCAGCGTGGCCCCGTCGTCGCCGACAGCAATTGGTCCAGCGCCTCGGCAGAGCGCGCAATGGCGATCTGCATGAGATGGAAGCCCAGGATCCGGCGGTCGGAAGAGCTTGTCAGGGAGGCCGGACACAGTTCCTGATCCGTTTCGATGGACAGGCGGATATCGCCAAATCCCGGGTCTGACTGGGGCAGGGTGGCCGGATCGATCTCGATGTCGATAAAACCGGGCCGCGTGGAGACCATGTATGTCTCGAAGAATGTATCGCCAATTCGAATGTGGATCGGCCGGACCGGTACGCCCGGTTCAGTGAATGCGAAGCCCTGAATGCGCAGGAAGATCCGCTCGTTCCCGCGGACCGAAGTCGAGAATTCGAGCGGGGCCTTTTTGCCGGTGGTCCAGCAGCCAGAGCGTTCGAGCCGCCCCCAATTGTCGCCCCGGATAATGTCGATCAGACGCTTGTGATCGGTCTTCTCCGAGAAGCACAGGCTCGACTGCGCCCAGACAACCGGCAGGTGCTGGTCCCTCAGCGGCACGGTATCGACGGCCGAGACGATCTGGCTGACACTCTCGTCCCAGTCGACGAAGGAGAAAGTGCTGCGGATTTCTTCCTCGCGCGCAGTCAGCGCCGCGGGATTGTCGATGAAATGGCAGACCTTTTCCAGCCAGGCCTTGAAGTCGTACGGGTCGAGCAGTTCGGTCAGGTCCGGCGCGATTTCCGCCGTCGACGTACTGCTGGACGCAAGGCAGACCTTGCCATTGGCGAGGCTCTCGGCAACCGGCAGGCCCCAGCCCTCATACAGGGACGGGTACAGGGTGAATTTGCAGTTGCTGTAGAGCCAGTGAAGCTCCTCGTCGTCGACATCCTGCAGGAATTTCACCTTGCGGGCCAATTGCGGCTCGCCCGCAACCAGTTCCATGATCTGTTCGCCGCGCCACATGTTCCGCCCGACCAGGAGGAGCTGCGGTGCGCGGTTGCCGCGCTGCTGGACCAGACGGCGCCAGACATTGATCAGCAGGATGTGGTTCTTTCTGAGATCGAGCGAACTCACATAGATGACGAATTCCTGATCCTGCAGTGCGGCGCAGGTGTCGCTGCGCTCCAGAAGGTCATCGCTGAGTTCAGCCTCTTCGGAACGAATATCTCCCAGTCGGAATTTCTGGATCGGCTTCAAGTGCTCGCCCTGCGTGGCCAGGTACGCTGTCAGGTCACGAATGGTGCAGTCGGAATAGGCCAGGAAGGAATCGGCGCAATCCACCATGTCGGCAAGGTTCTGCACGAACACGTCGGCCACGTCGGACGGGTAGAGATGCCGGGCGGCATACTGAATAATGTCGTGGACCAGCAGGGTGAGGTTGAGCCCGCTCGCGATCTTCAACTGGCGCAGCGCCGAGATGAAATTGGAATTTCGGATCCAGGCGCCGCCGAACATCAGGATACGTCCGGGCTCGACGGTTTGGGAATCGAGCCGTACGGCTTTTCCGGTCGCCTCTAGCTGGGTCAGGTGTTCCGTATCGCCGCTGGCCAGCGCATCAGCGATGCTCAGCCTGAGATAATTGTGGGTCTTGGAGTTCCAGACAATCGGCACGATGCGGGCGCCATAGACGCTGAGCAAGGCACCAAGGGCCTTTTCCTCGACGCGGGCGATACCGGTTGGATGGCCCGAATGGTGCCAGGACGTCGTCAGGTCGACATAGATCTTGCCGTCGCCGGGGGCGATGGCGGGAAGAGTACCCGTGGCTGCACCATGTGCCGCAATCGCCTGGTCATAGACCTCGGCAGTTTCCTTCACATGTTTGGCCCAGGTGAACTCCTTGCGGGCGAGCTGCTTGCGCTTCTCGCGCAGGGCCTCGTCGCCGGCTTCGCCGACCGCGGCGTTCAGCGCGGCGATCAGCCCGTCGAGATCGGCCGGGTTCACATAGCGGCCCAGTTCACCGAAATACTCTTCTTCGGAGGACCGGTCGCTCAGCACGAGTGGCGCGCCTGCCGCGCAGGCTTCCAGAGCGGCCAGGGGCGCGCCCTCCGCCCAGCTCGGCAGGCAGAAAGCCGACGCGCCGGCAAAGGCAGACGCCAGACGCGGATCATTCGGTTCGATACGCGGCACGAAAATGGCGGAGTCCGGTGCCACTTCGCGGACCAGCCTGCCATAGCCTGCATTGCCGTCATGGCCGATGAAGACAACCGGCACATCCAGGCTGCGGGCGGCATAGGCCAGCAGCAACTGATTCTTGCGGGACTCTATGCGCCCAACGCACAGGATGTACTTGTCGAGGCCGAACTCGGTCCGGAACAGGTCCGGATCGGCCCGGTCGAACCGTCCGGCATCGACCGGGTTGCGCACGATCGAGGCGGGTTTCGGAATGCCCGTCATCTGCTCGACGCAGCGCTTCTCATATTCGCTCAGGAAGATGAGGTGGTCGGCTTCGTGCAGGCAGGTCGCCAGCTTGTCGGTATAGCCCGGAAAGGGCTCGGCCGGCGGGCGGCTGTCAGACGCGAGAATTTCCTCCTTCAGTGCGTTCAGGCCGGACTTGATCACACCGGGGGAGTTCAGATTGTGGGCAATCAGCGCCGGGATCGACCGGTCATAGGTCTCGCGCGGTGTAAGGTTCAGGAAGATCGGCGAGAAGACAGTCGGCTTGCCGGCCCGCCTTGCGCTCGAAAGCGTGCTGAAGGCCGATTCGAGCGGCCAGCAATTGAAGACGTGAACGACATCGGCTTTCGCCTTCGCGGCCGGCGAATCCTTGGCCAGCGAGGCCCCGACGCCGATGCGCGCCAGTTCCCCGGCGGTCCTTGGGACGCGTACGGAGGGGCCGCCGAGAGTTGTGCCTTCGCCGCCATGCGTCAGCAGCAATGCGGAGATCTTGTCCGAACTCGTCCTGGCGGCGCCATTGGCTTTCGCCGCCGCGGCCGGGGCCTTTCCGGCCTTTGACACGATGCCGTGCTGGCGGGCGACCTTGTCGAACAGGTCGATATGCGCATCCCCCCAGGCCGACCAGGTCCGGTGGGCCACCGCCTCGCGCAGTTTCAGGCGCTCATCGACAAGACCGGTCAGCACCTTGCGCAGGGAGTCGGCATTGCCGGTCTCGAACGGGATGTGCGGATACTCGTCCACCCAGCCGACATTGGAGGCGATCACCGGCTTGCCGCAGGCCAGCGCCTCGAGCACGCACATCGGGCCGCCCTCATACAGGGCAGGAACCAGGACATAGTCCAGATCATTGTAGAAATCCGGCATCTTGCCGTCGCTGATGAAGGTGGACGGCCCCGGCCAACCCTGGCCGGTAAAGCGCCATTCGATGCCCGGCACATCCATCACGTCGGCAACCAATGCCTCGCCCTTGCGGCCGGTATGATAGGTCCGCCCGATGACGCCGATCCGCACTTTCGGCGTGAACGCGTCGAGATCGACACCCGGCGTGATCGTGGTCACATCCTTGATGCCGGCCTCGGCCAGTTCCTCGGCATAGCGCCGGGACATGCAGACCGAATGCTCGACATCTCCGGCGATGTCGAAATAGCGCTTGCGGGCATTCGGGTCGTTTTCCGAATGCGTGAAGAAGGCGATCTCGACCGGCCCGGCGCGCCGGTGGCGGCAGGAATAATTGATGTAATAGTGCAGGTCGGCAGCCGGGTCGGGCTCGGTGCCATAGGACACCGAATTCGACCGCACGGCGATCTCCCGGGCCAGCTTCTCCAGAATCCAGCCGCGATCGGCGATCGTGATGTGCGTGCGAAATGACATGGCTGCTCTCTATCCCCAATTATACCTGCCCGGAGGCATCCCGCCGGATGGACTGCCGCAAGACATCAGGATGTGGCAAGCCTGTCCGTCCGGCAGGCTGGATCAAAATGCGATCGGACCCGCCTTGACGCGCTTTTCATCAGCTTCGCACATCAGTTGCACCAATCCGTTCAGATCCACTTCGCGCTTCCAGCCGAGCTTTTCGTCCGCTTTCGCAGGCGACCCGATCAGCAATTCCACTTCCGCAGGCCGGAAGAAGGCCGGATTCACGCGCACCAGCGTCTTGCCGGACTTGCGCTCGATGCCGACCTCGTTCTCGCCTTCGCCCTGCCAGTCGAACTCCCAGCCGAAATAGGCGCCGGCAGCGTCGACAAAGGAGCGGATCGTGTGCGTTTCGCCCGTGGCCAGCACGTAATCGTCCGGCGTGTCCTGCTGCAGCATCCGCCACATGCCCTCGACATAGTCGGCGGCATAGCCCCAGTCGCGCTGTGCATCGAGATTGCCGAGCTCCAGCACGTCCTGCTTGCCGGCAGCGATGCGGGCGAAGGCCAGCGTGATCTTGCGGGTCACGAATTCCTTCCCGCGCAGCGGGCTCTCATGATTGAACAGGATGCCGCTGCAGGCGAACATGTCGAAGCTTTCGCGATAGTTCACAGTGGCCCAGTGGGCGAACAGCTTGGCGACGCCATACGGGCTGCGCGGATAGAAGGGGGTCGATTCGGTTTGCGGAATGGCCTGCACCTTGCCGAACATTTCCGATGTGGACGCCTGGTAGAACCGCGTCTTGCCGCCCAGCGAGCGGAGCGATTCGAGAATGCGCATCACGCCCAGCGCGTCGGCATTGGACGTATAGAGCGGCTGCTCGAAGGACACGCCGACAAAGCTCTGCGCGGCGAGATTGTAGACCTCGTCCGGCGCGGACTTTTCCAGCACACGGCGGATGTTCGATTCTTCCAGCAGCTCGAAATCATGCAGGTGCAGCGAATCGGTGATGCCCAGTTCGTCGAGGCGGCCCGTGCTGATCACGCCGATGCGGCGCACGCCGCCATGCACTTCATAGCCCTTTTCCAGCAGCAATTTTGCCAGATATGCACCGTCCTGTCCCGTGATGCCGGTGATGAGCGCCGTCTTAGCCATACAAAAATTCCCCTACGGTTTCATCCCCGGCGCCACCTTGTGTTGCCCCGGGGACATGTCTGTGCCGAAGTGTCTAGCGGGCAGGTCCGGCCAAGGCCAGCAAAAACCTGACCCGCCGCTGCAAGCAAAACAAGCCTGTCATATTTCCGGCGGAATGGGCGGGAATCAGGCGGTCTGACGGGTTTGATCAGCGTTAACAGCCTGCGGCAGTTGACGCGCAAATTCGAGCAATTGGCGGTCTGGGAAAGCAACAGGTTGTTTTAGCAGCCAGATGTGCCAAACACGGTTTGTGCAATCACTCACGGGGTAGAAATGGAAATCACGAACGAGAAGCTGGTCGAGGCTGCGTACAAAGGCGTTTTATCCCGTGGTCCCGATCCGGTCGGCCAGGCGAACTGGGCAAAACGCTTGGAGAAAGACGGTTTGGAGACGGTTCTCGCAGGGCTCATCGGCTCCGATGAGTTTTTCCGCAGATACCTGCACCGGCAGGTCCAGGCCGGTGGCATGGACGCCGCTGCAAAAATCAGCGGCTGGCTCGTTCACTATCAGATTGGGCGGGTTCTCCACCCCCCACGATTGAAAATGGTTCAGGAAGTTGTACCAGCTGGCAAAAAGGTACTGGATCTTGGAGGCGCAAGCGCCAAGCCGGAGGGTGCATTTCTGGAAATGGGGTATCCGCACGCGGAAGACCTTACAATCATCGACCTCCCACTTGACGTGCGGATGAAGCCCGGGCCTGACATCAGTAGCGAGTTCCAGCACAATGGCACAACGGTCCGTTACTCGTACCACTCCATGGCGGATCTCAGTTACTATGAGGACAACTCATTTGACCTGGTTTGGTCTGGCCAGACCTTCGAGCATATCACGGAGGAGGAGGGCGCAGCTCTATTCCCGCAAGTAAAGCGCGTGTTGAAACCGGGCGGCGTGTTCGCCCTGGATACGCCCAATCGCACGCTGACACGGCTGACAATCGGCGACAACATGTTGATCCATGCCGAGCACAAGATTGAATATCACTATGAGGACTTTATCGAGCGATTTTCGAATTGTGGAATGGAGCTTGTCGATGCCAAGGGCATTCTGAACATGCCTGAAACCCATCGCCTAGGATATGGCGTGTTAGACGACCTCAACAACGCTGACGTCAATGATTCTCCGGAAACGTCCTATTGCTTTTATGTGGCGTACAAGAAGATGCCGTAAATGTCTCGAGCGCGGCCTTGATCAAATGTATCAAGGTCGCGCCTAGATTTCACGCCCTCGGCAATTTCAGAGAGCAAATATAAATCAGCTGGCTGATGAGGCGGATTGTCCTAGGTATTCGACATAGTTTCTTGCCATTTGATTATTTGCTTCAACAGCTTCTCAACCCCGGCTGTTAGAGCAATCTCCTGATTGACGGTAAGCGGTTCCCAGTCCTTTCCGAACTCTTTCTCCGCCTCCATCGCCAGCACGGTTGCCAAATGCCTCGCGCCGTGTGTCGTGAATTTCTCGTGCATTAAACTGTCCCTTAAATTAAAAGTTCAAGTCCCGACCTCTCTATACGCAAAGGGGATCGTAAGTCAGGGCTACTCTCTTATAGTGTTCGTTCTCAGCATCAAAGTCGTGATGAACCAACCGCTACTCTTCCGTAGGGTAGAACTCATTGTAATTGATGCAAGCTTGCCTCAAATTTGCCTCGTATGAGCGTGCCCAGTTGGCATCATAAAAATCGTGCTTCCGAATATTTTTTTCGACGTACTTTGCGCGCCCCCCCCGACTGTTACGTTCAGCTTCAATTGCATCCCGCAACTTATTGCCATCAACTTTCCAGCCGAATTCGCTTAGAACTTTGGAAACAGTTTCAAGAGGGTTTTGCTTTAAGTCCTCATAGCGCATCACAGAGGCGTTCTCAGGCTTGTAAGCAACCCACTTGGCCCAGAAGGCCACGTAATAGTAGTACTCTCGCTGAGCAAACTGTAGAAAGCCCGCCTTTGTATTATTCTTTGGATTGCCTCGAATGTGCAGTTCGAAATTTGAGAACACGCGCGCGATGGGCTCCCTGATTTGAACTATATTGAAATCAGCGGCGCCGATAGGATCAGTAAGATCAAAGTCATGGCTTTTTTGAAAGAAAAGTTCCAAGCCGGTATTAGCATATTTCGTACAAGGTAGACTTCGGCAGCATGACTGGAATGTGTCCATGTCGATCGTAGAGTAGTATGAGCAATAGCCCATTTTTTCAGCGAAGTATGACTTGATGATGCGCTGAAGGAAGTGATGACCCGTTCGCGGCAGTGACGCTCCCCCGATCAGAACTGTTTTCGTCAAAGCTTGGTCCTCGAATATGTTGAGATGTTAAAAGTAGAAATCGGATATCGATTTTCAGATTGACCGGCTCACAAGCGGCTCACCATTGAGCCATCTCTCCGTCAATTGACTGTTGTGGTCTCTGTAGCGATCTCTGATTTGTTTTTTGAGTGCATCCGGGATTTCAAACCGTTCGTCCGAAAAGTCCAATTCGGCAAGTGACTTCACTATTCTTCGCCTAGTTGTTTCATTTCCCGGAGCACAGCACTTGTTCACCAAGAGCATGACCTCCAAACCTTTGCGTCCCAAAGAGCGATTTTGCCTTGGAAGCTTTGGGGCTTCCTTGTCTCCCGCCAGCGCAAAAAAGTCTGTGACCACATCTGACTGTGCGCCGTAGTCACGAACCACGAGATCAAATTGACTAGACCACATTTCGCAGACTTTATCGTATTCGTACAATGGGTCTTCGAATTTGAGAATCTTGTTCCAATCTGATTGACCGCTCTTAATACGTTGAGAAACTCGAGACGGCATATGGTCAACTTGGTCTTGTAAATAGACCACAACTTGGATCGTATCGAAATGTTTGCTCAAATGGGTATGCAGTCGATCTATAAAAGCCTTCGAGGTGGAACCAAACAGGAATTCTGAACTCATGACTGTGTTTGATGAGGCCAACTCTTCCAGCCTCTTTTCCGCTCGCGTTCTCTCAATTTGCAAGTTTAGCGGATCAACTCTCAATTTCCTCATATAGTCTCGGAGAACTGGGCCTTCGGCTGCCAATAGCATCAGCCAATGGTGCCCGCCTGGTACACCAAGGGCCAATTGGATCGAGGAAGTGCCAGTCTTCGGCATGCCAATGTGAAGTACCAGCCGTCTCATAGCTTCCAATCGAATACCAGTTGCATATCAATTTATGAGCTCTCTAGCCGAAAGGAAAGCGTCACTCAACAGCCGTACCGCGCTGTAAGAATGCCTGCGAATCGGCTCTGGTATCTTGGATCACACTAGTTGCCCATCCCTAACGGTTCTCCAGTCATGGCCGTCGGAATAGGCGAGTTGAACGCCAAGCGGTGTATCAGATACTACCAAAAGCGCGCCTGCTCCAACCAGATTGGCTGGGGGTAAGTTTGCGGCTGTGGATTGGCCAACTCTCACGGGGCCATTCACATGTAAACTCGTGGATGGAGATTGGTGCCCAATCGCAACATTTTGATTAGAGTCAACGTACATTGCCATAGCGCCGTTAGTGAGGAGGCGAATGCTGTCTATCGTTGTACCATCCCGCGTAATAACCAAAGCCTGTTGTGCGAGATTTCCAGAATCATTTAGTGTCTGTACGAAGAAATTTCCTCCACCGCTTGTGATTCTCCAGATGCGATTGTTTTCTGATTGATCTGTTTCCATCACGTAGAATCCGGGACTTCCGCCGCTGGACGCAACTAGCCCATTCACATCCAGCGTGTAGGCCGGGGTGTCGGTGCCGATGCCGAGGCGGCCCTGGTCTGTGTCGGCGGTGAACAGGCTGGCCCAGCCGGCGCCATCATACAGCAACAGCGTGTCGTCTGCGGTGCACCAGGCGCGCCAGCCGGCCTGCGGCGTGCGGAACGCCCAGGCCCCGTCCTGCCAGCTGGCGATCTCGCCGGCCGCACGGCCGTCCCACGCGCCCGTGGCACCTTCCGGCAGCAGGTAGCCATCGCCCTCATTCGGCGCGGCGGGCGGGGTGGCAAGGTCCCGCGCCTGCACCACCAGCTGGACGTGGACATCCAGCGCGGCCAGCGATTCATTGACGGTGACGTGCTTTTGCGCCTGTGACGGCTGGAGATAGGGCAGGCCGAGCCGCGGCGAGAAATCAGTCATGCGAACGCTCCTTCAGGATGGCCGTCCAGCATGACATCGGCGCAGGCGCGTCGGATTGGGGCGCGGCCCGCCGCCGCGCACCGGGCCTCAGGGGGCGAGGATGATCTGCGCCGCGTCATCCCATTGCGGCGGCGTGAAGGCGCGGGCCTGCTCCGCCGCTCCGGCCAGTTGGTCCGGGGAATCCAGCCAGTCCTGCAGGGCGCGGGTCCACGCGGCGGCATCATCTGCCGGCAGGCGCCGCATGCCCTCACCGGCCAGCTCCCGTGCCACGGGCAATTCTGCGGATACGAGGCAGGGTGTCCCCGCAATCAGGCTTTCCACCGGCGGCAGGCCCCAGCCTTCGGCGGCCGACGGGTACACGGTGAAGGCAGCATGCCGGTACAGGGCGGCCAGCTGTTCCTGCGGGCAATTGTTCAGGATGATCACCCCGTCTTCGCGCAGCCGGGCCTGATGGGCCGGGTCCTGAAACCGTTCGAAGCCGGGCAGCGGACGGCCCACCAGCACCAGCCGGGCAGACTGCGCCGCCGCGCTCGCCTTGCGGGCGGCGCGCCAGCAATCGATCAGGAAATCATGCCGCTTGCGCTCGCTCATGCTGGCCACATACAGCGCATAGGGCGCGGCAATGCCTGCAGGCGGTTCATGCGCCGCCGGCGTGTCCGGCAGCTCGGCCATGCCGGGCAGGATCCGGCGGATCGGCCGGTCCAGCCCGTGCGCGGCCGCGAACGCCCTGATCTCGTCCTCCGATTGCTGGGAAATGGTCAGCACCGTGTCCGAGATTTGCAGCAGGCGGAGCAGGCGGGCCTTGAACGCGGCCGAGGTCTCGGCGTCGAACGTGTCTGGGCGGGTGACATAGAGAATGTCCGGCACATGCACGTGCAGCTTCAGCGCGTTGCGCGCCACCGCCTCTGTCAGATCGTCGAGATAGCGGTCATTCGAAATCCAGGGATGGCCCAGCACCACCAGCCGCGCGCCACGCGGCAGGTCCGGCAGGCGGGTGCGCGGTTCCGGCACCAGGCTGACGCCCAGACGGACCTGTCCCAGGCTGGCATCATCATGCCGCGTGCGGGCCGGGCCTTTCCGCGCGCGTTCCAGCAAATGGTGTTCCGGCAGGACGACGGGGGAAAAGCCGGGTTTCGCGCGGCGCAACAGGCCAAGCGCAGACCGGTTGAGGCCGCCGGGCAGGGCGTTCAGCGTGTGCTTGAACAGCGTCAGCCCGCGCCGCGCCGGGCCGGGGCCGCGCTCCGGCTTCAGGGTCAGACGGCCGGTCGATACGGGCGATATGCGAATCTCGGCCGGGCGGCACAGAATGTCATGGGCGTCCGGGTCGGGGGCGGGCCGGTCCGCCAGCGGGCCCATGGCCGGCGTGCCGAACTGGCCGGCCGGCACATCGAAATGCCGCCGCGCCAGAGAGCTCCAGGCGATGGTCTTCAGGTCCGGCTTCCGGTCATGCAGCGCACGGCCCAGGTCCAGCTCCACGCGCGGCACGCCGGTCAGCGGTTTGTCATTGCGAAACTGGTGCGCCAGATGTGTCGCGTCCAGCAGCACGGCATCGGTCTCGTCCACACTTCGGCATTGCGCTGCGTCGTAGACTGCCAGCGTATTGTCCACGTGCCGCTCGATGCTGTAGCGCTCGCACGTATAGGCCGAGCGCTGCTGGCGGCGTTCATCGGAGTCCGGCGTATCCAGCTGGGCCTGGGCGGCGTCGCGAATGGCGGTCAGGTCGCACGGATGGGCATAGCGGGCCCAGTCCCCGAAATATTCCCGCTCGGATGAGGTCGCCGACAGGATCAGCGGCGTGCCGGCCGCTCCGGCCTCCAGGGCCACAAGCGGCGCGCCCTCGCTCCAGCTTGGCAGCAGCATGGCCCGCGCCGCCTTGTAGGCGCTGGCCAGCAGGGCGCGGTCGTCGATGCGTTCGATATGGATGAATTTCGGTCCCGCCCAGCGCTTGAGCTCGGCGAAATAGTCGGCGTCCCCGACATGGCCGATGCAGACCAGCGGCACATCCAGCTCACGCAGGGCGAAGGCGGTCAGCGCCTGATTCTTGCGCGGTTCGATCCGGCCCACCATCAGGAAAAAGTCGCGCACGCCGAACGCGTCTGTGAACAGGCTGGCATCGCCTGACACCATGGTGGCCGCATCGACACCGTTTGGAACGATTTGACACTGGCTGACATCGGCGCCGATGGCGCGCAACAGCCCCTGTTCGTACTGGCTGAGGCAGATCACATGGTCCGCCAGCGCCACCTGACGCCGGATCATGTCGAAATGGCCCGACTCGCCCTGCCGGGGCGGAATCGCGCTGTCAGGGTGCCAGAGCGGCGTCATCTCCATGATCAGCCGGGCGCCATCCTCCACCTGGCGGTCAGAGATGGAATCCCGCAGCAAGTGCTTCACGGCGGTATCGTAGAAGGCCCGGTCGGCCAGGTTCAGCATGATCGGCGAGAACACGACCGGGGCCCCCGTGCGCCGGGCCAGTGCCAGCGTCTGCAGCGCCGTCTTGAGGGGCCAGGAATTGAACACATGGATCAGGCTTGGCGCGGCATCCGCGGCGAGCGCGTCCTGAATGGCGGCGGTCCAGGTGGCCGCGCCCCCCCGCTGATGGATTTCCCGCTCGATCTGGCCGATCCGCGTCGTCGGTCCGCCGCGTGTCGTCCGCTCGGATCCGTGCGAAACCAGCCATGGGCGGGAAGTCCCCTCCGTCACGCCGCTCACCGGTCCGAAGTCGGGTTCAGCTGCTTGCGGCCAGCTTTCCGGCTCTTGGGGGCGTCGTCGTTCGCCTCAGTGCGTTGTTTGGCAGGGCGGGGCTTTCTGCCCTTGCCGGACGGTTTGCCTGGCTGTTCCACACGCTCGGCTTGGCGTCGCTGTGCGCGCAATTCCTCGCGCCTTGCCTCGCGGGCCTCCTCGCGCCGTTTCTGGCGTCTGGCTTCGATCCGTCTTTGACGGCGGGCGTCCTCCAGCTTGGCTTCGCGGACTTCTTCGCGCTTGGCTTCCCGTCTCCGCGCACGACTGGCCTCGACCCGTCGCTTGCGGCGAGCTTCTTCGCGCGCGGCTTCGCGTTCGGCAATTTCCTCTGGCGTCAGATGCGCGGTTTCATAGATCTCCAGCACCTCCTCGACCGTGCCGAAGGCGCGCAGCTGGCCCCGGTCCAGCCAGGCGAGCTTGTTGCAGGACCGGCGGATGACCGAGTGGTTGTGCGAGGCCAGGATCATGATGCCGGCCTCGTCCACCAGCTTGCGCAGACGTTTCTGGGCCTTGTCCTGGAATTCCGGGTCTCCGGCGCCCAGCCACTCGTCCATCAACAGGATGTCGGCATTGAAGGCCGTTGCGCAGGCAAATTTCAGCCGCATCGCCATGCCGTTCGAATAGGTCCGCACGGGCATGTCCAGATATTCGCCCAGCTCGCAGAAATCGATGATTTCCGGAAGTTTTTCGAGCACTTCCTCGCGGCGGAACCCTGCCATCAGGCCGGAGATGAGAATGTTCTTGTATCCAGTCGCTTCCGGCTGGATGCCGAGGCCCAGCGAGAACAGGCCCGCAATGTGGCCTTCCACACGGATATAGCCTTCCAGTGGCTCGAACACGCCGGCGATCACGCGCAGCAGGGTCGATTTGCCCGACCCGTTGCGGCCAATCAGGCCCAGACGGTCGCCGTCCTTCAGTTCCAGCGAGATGTTCTCCAGCGCCACCACACTGCGCGTGCGGCTGGAATCGTCCCGGATCAGAGAGCCGGCGCCGCTCAGCCGGTCTTCCGGCATGACCTTGGAGCGATCCGATCCCAGGATCGGATACGACAGGGTGACATTCTGGAGCAGGATCGAAGCCATGTCGTCAGAGCCAGAAGATGATTCGCCGCCGGGCGAAAACGAGAAGAGTGAAGGATGACACCAGAAGCACCGCCGTGATCGCCAGCACGATCTGGAAACTCTGCACCGGCACCGTACCGGTCAGCAGCGGGTCCCGGAAAGCCATCACGAAGTGCGCGAAGGGATTGTACTGGAGATATCTCCACAGCGGGCCGATCTGTTCGGGAAGCCAGAAGATCGGGGTCAGGAAGAACATGACCCGCATGATGGCCTGAATGAGATGGGACACGTCGCGAAACCGCGTGCACAGGGTTCCGAGTATGAAATGGATCGCAAATGAGCACAAAATGAACAGGGAAAACGCGACTATGGACCACAGCGCCGTCCAGCTTGGCGCCACCTTGTAGATCGCCAGAAGCGCCACCACGACGAGAAAATTGTAGAACGCCAGGATCAGCGATCGCGTGATGCTGATGCAGACAAACAGCGTCAGCGGCAATCGCCCGCCCTTGATCCATCCTTCCGACACCACGAACACGTTGCTGCCGTCCGCGACGGACGAGCTGATATACATCCAGGCAAAGAAGCCCAGCGCAACATAATTTGTAAAAAACGCATCATCCGTAGGTGCCATCCGGCCGAAGATCAGCACCTTGACGCCCACGAACAGGGCGAACGACAAGGTCGTCCACAACACGCCGATATAAGTCCGCTTGAACCGCCGGTTGATGTCCTCGAGCGCCAGCGCCATCCACAGGCGCCACCTCGAAAAACCGTCGGCAATGTCCTGGATCGCAGCCGCACGCTGACCCTTGCCCAATTCGTAAACGGCTAGCGACATCTTTCCTCCCGGACGGCAGAAGCAGAGGAGGTTGATCGTCGGTCTGACGGCCTAAGTCAACCGCGAGGGCACACCAAACGGGTGCCCTGTCCGGGGCTCCGCGCGGCCGCCTGCTCCGCGTCTTGTTTTCGCCACGAACTCTCCTATGACTGTCGTAATTCTTGCATTCGTACAGTAACCGGGCAGGCAGATTCCTTATCTATGGTGGCCAAGTTTATCCAGCCGCTCTGGCGCGCCCTTCCTGCTCCGATCCGAACCGGTTTCTGGGGCTGGTTCCATCAGGCTTCGCTGGCCCGTCCCCCGGTCTCGCCGCCGGGCATCGGGCCTGGCGACCGGGTCGTGATCGCCGGCATGTTCCGCTCTGCCAGCGGCCTTGGTGCCTGGGCCCGGTCGAACTATCGCATTCTCAAGCAGGCCGGGTTTGACGTCGTTGCAGTGGATGTCAGCGAGTACCTGTCGGTTGCAGATCTTGAGTGCGACATTCCCTTCTCTCCGTTTCCGGCGGACCCGGCCGGCACCCTGATCCTGCATGTGAACGGGCCGGAAACGCAATATTGCCTGCGCATGCTGGGCCTGCGCCGCGGCCGTCGGTGGCGGGTCATCGGCGCGTGGGCCTGGGAACTCGAAATCTTTCCCGCCGGATGGGAGGAGGCCTTTCCCTTCCTGTCCGAAATCTGGGCCCTGTCGGATTTCGCTGCGGCCGCCTTCCGTCGTCACGAGGCCGCGCCGCCGGTGCGTGTGTTACCCATCGCCGTTGCCCCGGACGGAGCGGTTCGTCCTCAAGACCGGCCAAGCGAACGCCCCTATACCGTGCTGGTCATGGCCGACGCCCTGTCGACTCTGGAGCGCAAGAACCCGGTTGGCGCAATCCGCGCATTCCGCTTGGCGTTTGCCGATCGCGCAGATTGCCGGCTCGTCCTCAAGGTCCGGAATCTCGACACGGCGCCCGAAGCCCGCGCCAGTTTGCTGGCCGAAATCGGGGGCGCGGCAAATATCGACCTGGTTCAGGGCTCCTTGTCCGAAGCAGAACAGATGTCGCTCATTTCCGGGGCCGACGTTCTGATGTCATTGCACCGGGCAGAAGGGTTCGGACTGGGGCCGGCCGAAGCAATGACTCTCGGTGTCCCGGTGATTGCCACCAACTGGTCCGGCAATCTGCTGTTCATGGACACAAGTTCCGCCGCGCTTGTTCCCTATGAGCGTGTCCCGGTGCCCGAAGGATGCGCGCACTATGATCTCGTCGGAGCCGAATGGGCCGAGCCGGACATCAAGGTGGCGGCGGACTGGCTGCGCCGGCTGGAGGCCGAGCCGGATCTGGCGCGCAGTCTTGCCGAACGGGCGGCGCAACATATCGATGCCATCTGCGGGGTCGCTGCGGTCCAGGCAGGGGCGGTCCGATTCCTCGAACACCCCGGCCGGGCGGACGTTCAGGAAACTTCCTGATCCCGCACCGGAATGGTCTGAATGTCCTGAACCGGCATGCGGACATGCGGTACCCTTCGGCTCATCCGGAACGGGTTCCACATCATCGTGCGCGCCAACTGGCCGATCGACACCTTTCGTTCGCGAACGCGCCACTTCGCGCTCGACAGCACGTCCGGTAGACCGCGCAGCCCGTCCCAATTCCCCTTGAGTGTGGGCACCAGCCTGCCCAGCAAGGCGTTCCGTGCGATCAAGTACAGACACAACACGACATGCATCGGCAGGGTCAGCAGCAACAATGGCAGCGGCATGTTCTTCACATAGGTCCACAGCCTGTTGCGCGTGCCGTGATAGGTGGAAAACGGGCTGCCGACCCCGGAAATGGCGCTGCCGGCATGGTATACTTTGGCATTCGGCAGGAACCAGCAAGGCTCGCCCGCCAACTGGAACCGGAAACCGAGATCGACATCCTCGCAATAGCAGAAGAACCGCTCGTCGAAGCCGTTATGGGTCAGGAACAGTTGGCGATCGATTATTGCTGCCGCCCCGCAGGGGCTGAAGCATTCGCCTTCACCCGGCATGGCCGTACGAGGATGGCCGAATCCGCCACGCCAGGGAATGCCCATGATCAGATAGGCGTCGCCGGCGCCATCGATGATTTCCGGATCCTGCAAATCGTATTGGGCGGACGCAAAAACGCGGCAATCCGGATGCCGCCGGCTCGCTGACATCACCTGGTCGAGCCAGTCCGGCGCCGCAACAGCATCCGGGTTGAGAAGCGCCAGCCAACGCCCACTGGCCAAACGCGCGCCCAGATTGTTGGCGGCAGCAAACCCCAGATTGTCGTCATTCTTCACAAGCTGCGCATTGGGAAGACCCGTCAGGTCCAGCGCATCGGCAGACCCGTCTGTCGAGGCATTGTCGAGGACGATCACCTCAAAATCCCGGAAGGTCTGTCTGGACAGCGACCGGACGGCATCCTGCAGGAAGTGGCCGCCATTATAGTTCACGATGATGACCGAAAAGGTGGGGCTTTGCATAGGAAGCTTCTTGTCGATTGCTGGCGGCGGACCTGAATGCCGCCAGAGTCCCCCCGGACCGAATTGTCTTGGTGGCGCGGTTTCCACCTCTTGGTCAAGTTGTAACCTCCGCAATCCGGTGGGACGACCAGTTGGTTGCATATGGAACTATATGGCAATCTGCGCTAGGCTCCCGGCATGACGCATTTCGAGGGCAAGAACAGATACGAGAACGCGCCGCGCGCGGCCGATTTCACCATCGATCAGGCCTGGCACACCTATAGCGCCGCCGAGCATGACCGGTGGGACCGCTTGTTCCGGCGCCAGCGCGAGATTGCAAGGGGGCGCGCCAGCGAGACGGCCCTGCGCGCGATGGCAGAGCTGGAGCTTTCGGCCTCCGGTATTCCCGACATGAATGTTCTGTCGGACCGTCTGGAATCCATTACGGGATGGCGGGTTGTGCCGGTGGCCGGGCTGGTGCCGGACGAAGTCTTCTTCGACCATCTTGCCAATCGCCGCTTTCCGGCCGGTGCCTTCATCCGGCCGGAAGCCGAATTCGACTATCTGCAAGAGCCGGATATCTTCCACGACATCCTCGGACATGTGCCGTTGCTGGCGAACGACGTGTTCGCGGATTTCATGGAAGCCTATGGCAAGGGCGGCCAGCGCGCCATGAAACTCGGCCAGCTGCATCATCTCGCTCGGCTCTATTGGTACACGGTCGAGTTTGGACTAATCCGCGAACCGGAAGGCTTGCGCATCTATGGGGCAGGCATTCTGTCGAGCCCGCGCGAGACGGTTTTCGCACTGGAAGATGACAGTCCCAACCGGATCACTTTCGATCTGCAGCGCATCATGCGCACCCGGTACATAATCGATAACTTCCAGCAAACCTATTTCGTGATCGACAGTTTCGATGCGTTGCTGGAGGCGTGTTACCAAGATTTCGGCGACGTGTATGGAAAGGTGAAGTCCCAGACCGACATAGACGCCCACGAGACCGTGCCGGAGGATAAATTGATCCATCGGGGCACGCTGGATTACTTCCGGGACAAGGTGAGAGCCTAGCCGACGCTGAGCGCGAGCACCCGGCTGATCTGCGAGTATGGCAATCCGCTTTCCGTGTGCCAGTGATTGAAGGCGTGCTGGACCGACTTCAACGCTCTTGCTGTTGATGCCTCCGCTGAGTCCAGCACACGTTCGCGCACAAGCGCCGCACAGACGTCACGGGATGTGATCCAGGCGTCCCAGCCCGCAAACCGAAGAAAGTACTGTCCGGTTGCGCCGCCGAGGCGTGATCCCTTGCGACGCAGCAGAGCGAGCAGGCCGGTCTGGTCGTCGGCAGGCCAGGACGCGAGAAACGCGCCGAAACTGCCATGTTCCCTGGCGGTGTCCGCCACGAATTTGGCATTCTCCAGCGTGGCGCGGATTTTCTGGCCATTGCGCACGATCCGTGTATCGGAAACCAGACGGTCCATCAGGTCTTCTGCAAAGAAGGAGAGCCGGGCTGGATCGAACCCTTCAAAGGCCGCTTCGAAACCATCCCATTTTGCGTCGATGACTTTCCAGTTGAAGCCCGCATTGAACACGCAGCGGGTCATCGTCGCGAGCAGCCGGTCATCGGGCACGGTTTCGAGCCTGTCCGCGAGATGTGTGTTGCGGGACAGGTCCAGCACGGTCGCGCGGTCGCCATGATGGTGCGCCGCCAGATCGATGATCCGGTCAAATGGGGTCATGGAGCCTCCTGTCAGACACATTGTCTGAACTGCTTCAATTGTCCAAGAGCCTTGACCGGGCAGGGAAAAGCGGGGATCGCTGGAGCATGCATTATGTTCCCCGTATTCTCGTGACCGGCGGTGCCGGTTTCATCGGCTCCTTCCTTTGCGAGCGTCTTCTGGACACGGGCGCGGAAGTGCTCTGCGTCGACAATTTCTTCACGGGGCGACGCACCAATGTCGCCCACCTGCTGGACAATCCCCGGTTCGAGGTGATGCGTCACGACGTGACCGTGCCGCTGTTTGTCGAAGTGGACCAGATCTACAATCTGGCGTGCCCGGCCAGCCCAGTTCACTATCAGTTCGATCCGGTCCAGACCACGAAGACGAGCGTGCACGGGGCAATCAACATGCTGGGCCTGGCCAAGCGTACGCGGGCGAAAATCCTTCAGGCCTCGACATCGGAAGTCTATGGGGATCCGGAGATACACCCGCAGACCGAGGAGTATTGGGGCAATGTGAACCCGCTCGGTCCGCGTGCCTGTTATGATGAAGGCAAGCGGTGTGCAGAGACCCTGTTCTTCGATTACCACCGCCAGCACCAGGTGAAGATCAAGGTCGCCCGGATCTTCAATACCTATGGTCCGCGCATGCATCCGAATGATGGTCGCGTCGTATCCAATTTCATCGTCCAGGCCCTGAAGGGGGAAGACATCACATTGTATGGTGATGGCGAGCAGACGCGCAGTTTCTGTTTCGTGTCTGACCTTGTCGACGGGCTGATTCGGTTGATGAATACCGGCGATGAGGTCACCGGGCCGATCAATCTCGGCAATCCGGGGGAGTTCACGATCCGGCAACTGGCCGAGAAGATCATCGAGTTGACGGGCGCCCGCTCGAAACTGGTCCATCTGCCGCTGCCGCAGGATGATCCACGTCAGCGACAACCGGATATCACACGGGCTCGCCAAACACTGGACTGGGCACCGACTGTGCCGCTGGAAGATGGGTTGAAGCCCACAATCGCGTATTTCGAAAAAGAAGTGCAGGCGATGCTGGGGTGAGCCTCGCGGCCTAAGGCCCCGGTCAGGCATCAAATCCGCAAGTCTGATCCACCGGATCGATTATGTCGCGAAGCGAACCTGGATTTGATGGTGGGCCCGGCAGGATTTGAACCCGCGACCAAACCGTTATGAGCGGTCCGCTCTAACCAACTGAGCTACAGGCCCCAGCGGCCTGTTTTAACGTGCTTCCCTGCCTTGGCAATGTGCTGAATGCTTTGGCAAAATCGCATCCCGGCCGGATTTTGTGGCAGGCATGTTGCATGGCCCCGTCGCAACACCTAGACGAGACACGGGGCGCTTCATGGCAGGGATTACGAACTTCATGCAGGGACGGTCAAAACGCATTCTCGTGCCGGGCGGAGCCGGGTATATCGGCTCTCATACCTGTGTCGAACTGATCAATCGGGGCTACACGCCGGTGATTGTCGACAATTTCGTCAATTCCAGCATCGCTTCGGTGGACCGGATCCGCCAGATCACCGGCGCCAATGATGTGCCTGTGATCGAGGCTGATATCCGCGACACGGCCGAGATGGTTCGAGTTCTGCGCGAGCATGAATGTGAGGCCGTCATTCATTTTGCGGGCCTGAAGGCGGTCGGGGAGTCGACCGCCCAGCCGCTCGACTATTACAGCAACAATGTTCAGGGATCGCTGAGCCTGCTGGAAGCGATGAAGCAGGCCGGGACCGGGCACATCGTCTTCTCATCCTCGGCGACCGTGTATGGTACGCCGGTGTCGCTGCCCTATACGGAGAGCCATCCGCTGGCGCCGACCAATCCCTATGGCATGACCAAATACGCCGTCGAGCTGATGTTGAACGATCTCGTCGCGTCCAGGGCCGGGATCAATGCCGGCATTCTGCGCTATTTCAATCCGATCGGCGCGCATCCCTCTGGCCTGATCGGGGAAGACCCGAATGGCGTGCCGAACAATCTGATGCCCTTCGTGGCACAAGTGGCCGTGGGACGGCGCCCGCACCTGAATGTGTTCGGCAATGATTATGACACGCCGGACGGCACCGGAGTGCGGGACTATATCCATGTCGTGGACCTGGCCGAAGCGCACATTGCGGCGTTGGAAAAGCTGCTGGCGTCGCCGGACAGTTTCACGGTCAATCTCGGCTCCGGCATCGGCCATTCTGTGCTCGACGTCGTGAAGGCATTCGAGCAGGCGAGCGGGCGGGACATTCCGCTCGAATTCGTCGACCGCAGGCCCGGCGACCTGCCGGCCTACTGGGCCGACCCGACCTATGCGATGGAACTTCTGGGCTGGCAGACCCGTTTGACGCTGGAAGACATGTGCCGGGACCAGTGGGCATGGCAGAGCGGGAATCCGAACGGCTATCCCGACGTCAAAATCGGGGCGGCGTGATCGCAAGTTCGACACAATGCACTGCTAGCCACTGGGTCGGTCCGCGAATGGAGGAGACCCTATGCGAAATTTCCGGAACCTGCTCATTGCATCCAGCGCCGCCATCATGGCGGCCACCTTGCCTGCCTGCGCGCAGACGAGTGCCTTGTCACCTTCTGGAGGCAGCAGCCAGATGACCTATCACCCGAATTCGATCCAGCCTGAAACCACGCTCGACATTTCGGCAAATGCCAAGGTCCAGCGGGCACCCGACATTGCCTACATTACCGCCGGCGTGAACGAAGAGGCCGAAACGGCTGTTGCCGCGATGGCCGCGCAGGCCCGTGCGATGTCCAGCATGATGGATGCGCTCAAGTCGGCGGGGATCGCTGACAAGGACATGCAGACCTCCAACATCTCCCTCAACCCGGTTTACGACTATGTCGAGGAAACCGACAGAGCCGGCCGGCGCAGCGGCAAGCAGGTATTGCGGGGCTATGCAGCCTCCAATCAGCTGACCGTGAAAGTAACGGATCTGGACGGACTGGGCGAAACGCTGGACAGCCTGGTCGCGGCCGGTGGCAATACGTTTTCCGGCCTGAGCTTCGGGCTCGAGGATTCCAGTGAGGCGCGTGACGAAGCGCGGCGCAAGGCGGTTGCCGACGCGATGGCCCGGGCGGAATTGTATGCCGAAGCCGTCGGCATGCGCGTGGCCCGCATCGTCAGCATTTCCGAAAGCGGTGGGTTTGAGCCTGCACCGGCACCCATGGGCCGTATGATGGCGATGAGCGAATCTGCCGACATGGCGTCCACGCCCATTTCCGGCGGTGAGCTGACCTATTCCGCGAATGTCAGCATCCGGTTCGAACTGGGCCGGTAGCTGACTCAGACATAGCCTTCGGCAAGAAGGTCCTTCATGTCGACAATGCCGACCGGGCGTCCGTCTTCAACCACGAATGCGTTGGAGATGCGGTGCTCGGTCAGCCGCTTGATAACGGTGGACATGCGCTCTTCCGGCGAAATCGTCCTCGGGGATTCCGTCATGATCGAAGCGGCATCAGCCGACAGCTTGCCCGCCAGCATGGCCCGGCGCAGATCACCATCGGTGACCATGCCGACCATGAGGCCGGATGGGTCCAGCACGGCTGCACAGCCCTTGCGGCCTTCGGAAATGGCGAGAATGACCTCTTCCACAGCGGCGTTGCTGGGGACGGATGGCAAGTCGTCAGTACGAGTGGCCACATAGTCGCCGGCTGTCTGCAGGGACCGGCCGAGCTTTCCGCCCGGATGCCGGAAGCCGAATTCTTCCCGCGAGAAGCCGCGCCGGGCCATCAGCACGATGGTCAGGGCGTCGCCGAGGGCAAGTGACATGGTCGTGGACGATGTTGGAGCCAGGCCATTCGGGCAGGCCTCCGCCACAGTGGGCAGCAGCAGGCGCACATCCGAATACCGGCCCAGGGTCGATTCCGGGGCCCGGGTCATGCTGATGACCGGGATGGCGTTGCTGCGGCAATAGCGCAGCAGGTCCACCAGTTCGCGGCTCTCGCCGGAATAGGAGATTGCGATCACGACCGAGCCGGGCACGATCATGCCAAGATCGCCATGGCTGGCTTCGGTGGGGTGCAGGAAGAAGGACGGTGTTCCGGTCGAGGCCAGGCTGGCGGCAATCTTCTGCGCGATGTGGCCGGACTTGCCGACACCGGCCACGATGACATGCCGGTCCGTGGCCATGATCAGGTCCGCGGCTTTCTCGATCGATTCGTCCAGACCTGTTTCAAGCTGTTCCAGCGCGTTTCGCTCGATCCGTATGACGTTTCGCGCGAGGTCGAGATCGGATTCGGTGGTCAATGTCCTGCTCCTGCTTCCTGCCCCGCGTTCTGGGTCAGGAGCCTGTGACTGACAAGACGGAAATTCCCGTGGCCCGCCGTCGCGTGTTGCGCGGAAGCGATGCCGTTTACTTGATGAGGCCCATCTGGCGGGCTTCGTATTCCGCGACGCTCATGACGCGCGTTTCCGGTTGCTCCACCGGTTCGACCGGTGTTTCGAGCTTGGCGTGGGCGGCGATTTCCTGAACCGGCGTCTCCTCCGCGCGCTCTGACGCGTCTGACGCGTCGTCACTGCCGCCTTCGGCAATGATCACGCTGATACGCTTGCCATTCAGCATGGGTTCTGCCGCATCATTGGGATGTATCGGCGTCAGGACGCCGGCGAAGGCGAGTTGGGTGTCATGGGCCGGGTCGTTGAGTGTCGTGAAGGCAGCCTCAACCAGATCCTCGACATGGGAATTGCGCGACCGGGACGTGTTGCCGCCCAGCATGATCGCGATGACCCGGCGGCCGTCGCGCTTCGCGGAGGTCATCAGATTGAAGCCCGATGCACGCGTGTAGCCGGTCTTGATGCCGTCGACGCCATCGACATTTCCGAGCAGTTCGTTGTGGTTCTTGTAGGTGCGTCCAGCCCATTTGAAACTGCGGGACGAGAAATAGTGGTAGTAGTCTGCATGGTCGGTGAGCATGGCGTCAGCCAGGATGGCCAGGTCGCGTGCCGTGCTCATCTGCTGCGTGTCAGGCAGGCCGGAGGCGTTGCGAAAGCGGGTATTGTGCATGCCAAGCGATTTGGCCTTCACGGTCATGAGCTGGGCAAACCGGCTTTCAGACCGGCCGAGCCGTTCGGCCACGACAACTGCCACGTCATTCGCGGACTTGCTGACAAGGGCGCCGATTGCGTCGCGCACGGAAATGGTCGAGCCTGTGCGCAATTTGAGATTGGATGGCGGCTGGCTGGCCGCATGACGCGACACGACAAGGCGTTCGTCGAGGGAAACCTCGCCGGCCTTGAGGGCATCGAACAGCATGTAGAGGGTCATCACCTTGGTGAGGGAGGCCGGATAGCGCGCTTCATCCGCGTTGCGGGCGTGCAGCACTTCGTGCGTGTCCGCGTCGATCACGATCGAGGCGTACTTTTCGGCCGATGCTGTCTGGGCAACCAGGCCCGCCGCCAAAAGCGTCACCGCCAGGGCAAGTGCTTTGACAACAGGTGAGAGGGCAAGCCGCATCGTGTTCTCTCCAAGAAATGAGTTAACCCCGAGCCCCGGAGCCTAAACTAGAGTCAGGCAAATCGGTTGACCAGATGTTAACACAGGGGTCCGCCTGACAAATCCGTAATCTATTTTTAGGGGATGCAAGTTTCGTGCGAAATTTTAAATGCTGCACCGCACAATAATTGTTGCAATTGCTCATAATTTACGCTAGGTTAGCGGACATAGCGTGATAAAGGATCTCCCTCATGGCGACTGCAAAGAAGACCACCCCGAAGTCTGCCCCGAAAGCCAAAGCGGAAGCGCGCGTGGCCGACTCGGCGACCAAGATGATTGATGAAGGCATGGAAAAAATGACCGGTTTCGCAGACAAGTTCGGCGACTATGCCGAAGGCGGCTTCAAGGCATTCGCCGAGCAGGCAGCCTCCTCCTCCGAAATGATGCGGACGCTTGGCGCTCGCAACATGGATTTCTTTGCACGCACCCTGGAACAGGGCGTGGAAGCCACTCAGTCGCTGACCAGCGCGAAAGACCCACGCGAAGCGATGGAAATCCAGTCCGGCTTTGCCAAGAATTTGTTCTCGGCCTACACGTCCGAAATGAGCGCGCAGGCAGAACTCTGCATGGCTGCGTGGCGCGACGCCGCGAAGCCTTTCATGGCGTTCGCCAGCAAGTAAGATCCGCTTTTCCCGGTCTGACACTCAGGCCGGGCGTAGAGTGGCGTAGACTGAATCGAGCCGGGCCTGATTGGCCCGGTTCTTTTTTTGCGGCTTTCCCTGACGTCGCGGGTGCAAACCGCCGGGATTGGCCTAAATTGTCTGCATGACCGATTTTCTCGACTTCCAGGCATTGGCCCGGCCGACCTCTCCCAACACCTATCTGTTGGCCCCGTCCGGCTTTGCCGATGAGGCATCGCCGGATGCGGACAGCCCCGTATTTGACCGCACACCGGCCGAATTGTTCAGCCAGGTGGAGGCGCTGGTCGCGTCGCGCAAGGATTGGCGGTTGAAGGCGCTGGATGCCCAGGCGGGCCGGATCAGCTTCATCGCCGTAACCCGGTTCTTCCGCTTCAAGGATGATGTCGACATTGCGGTATTGCCGGCAGGTGATGATGCCGACCGTTCCTCACTGGCGATCTACTCTGCCTCGCGCGTCGGTTACAGTGATCTCGGGGCGAATGCGAAACGTGTTGGCGAGATTCTCGCCAGCCTCCGCTGACTTGAAATCGGGCAGTTTGTGCTTTTGCCATGCTTGTGCCCTTCAAAGTCCGGCAAGAACGTATATCTTGATAAACATGAGCGGCGACATGATTCATGCAATCCAGACTCCGCCCCGGCTCAACGAGCCGGGACCGGGCGGCCCTCCGGGGGGCGGCCAGACCGGTGACGAGGATGGAACGAATTTCGGCCTGTCCACGCAAACGCGTGTGCGGACCAAGAAGCCGTCGCTCTATCGTGTGCTGCTGCTGAACGACGACTACACACCGATGGAGTTCGTGGTTTACATCCTGGAACAGTTCTTCAACCGCTCCCGGGAACAGGCGACGCGCATCATGCTCCATGTCCACCAGAAGGGTGTGGGGCTGTGCGGGGTTTATACGTACGAAGTGGCCGAAACGAAGGTCGCGCAGGTATTGGACCTTGCCAAACGCCATGAACATCCTCTCCAATGTGTCATGGAGAAAGACGACTAGAAACACTCATCCCGGAAGGCCAACCCTTTGCCACGCTTGTCCCCCTCCTTAGAGACCGCCCTTGAAAAGGCCCTGACTTTCGCCTCTGAGCGTGATCATGAATACGCCACATTGGAGCATTTGCTGCTCGCGCTGACGGAAGATGAGCATGCCCGGGAAGTCATGGGCGCCTGCAAGGTCGATATTGAAGCCCTCAGCGCCGATCTCAGCCGCTATATTGATGAAGAACTTTCCAGCCTGACCGTCGATGACGGGGAAGGCCGTGTACAGCCGACCGCTGCCTTCCAGCGCGTCGTGCAGCGCGCCATCCTGCATGTCGAGAGTTCCGGCCGGGACGAAGTGACCGGTGCCAATGTCCTGGTGTCGATCTTTTCCGAGCGTGAAAGCCATGCCGCCTACTTCCTGCAGGAGCAGGACATGACGCGGTACGACGCCGTGAACTTCATTTCGCATGGTGTGGCGAAGCAGCCGGGCATGTCCCGCCCGTCCAGCCCGCGCGGATCGGAAGGCACGGAAGAGGAGCCCGTCAAGCAGGGGCATGAGGCGCTCGACGCCTATTGCGTGAACCTCAATGACAAGGCCCGCTCCGGCAAGATCGACCCGTTGATCGGCCGGGACCTGGAAGTGAACCGCTGTATCGAGGTGTTGTGCCGTCGCAGCAAGAACAATCCGATCCTTGTCGGTGATCCAGGCGTCGGCAAGACGGCCATCGCCGAAGGCCTGGCCAAGAAGATCGTCGACGGCGAAGCCCCGGAAATCCTGGACGATGCGGTGATCTGGTCGCTCGACATGGGCGCCCTGCTGGCCGGCACGCGGTATCGCGGTGATTTCGAGGAACGCCTCAAATCCGTGATGAAGGAACTGGAACAGCAGGAAAAAGCCATCCTGTTCATTGACGAGATCCACACGATCATCGGCGCCGGGGCCACGTCCGGCGGTGCGATGGATGCGTCGAACCTGCTGAAGCCGGCGCTGCAGTCCGGTGGCCTGCGGTGCATGGGATCGACCACGTTCAAGGAATACAAGCAGCATTTCGAAAAGGACCGGGCCCTGTCCCGCCGGTTCCGGAAGATCGATGTCGTGGAACCGACTGTTCCGGACACGGTGAAGATCCTGACCGGCCTGAAATCCCGGTTCGAGGACTTCCACGGGCTGCGCTACACCAATGACGCCATCAAGGCGGCGGTCGAACTGGCAGACCGGTACATCACGGACCGCAAACTGCCGGACAAGGCCATCGACGTGATCGACGAGGCCGGTGCCGCGCAATGGCTGCTGCCGGCCTCCAAACGCAAGAAAACGGTGGGCCAAAAGGACATTGAGGCTGTCGTGGCCAAGATTGCCCGCATCCCCCCCAAACAGGTTTCGACCGACGACGCGGCGGCGCTCAAATCCCTGGAGACCGATCTCAAGCGCGTGGTATTCGGCCAGACCGAGGCCATCGAGGCCCTGTCGGCGTCGATCAAGTTGGCCCGGGCCGGCCTGCGCGAGCCGAACAAGCCGATCGGATCGTACCTCTTCACTGGGCCGACCGGGGTCGGCAAGACGGAAGTGGCCAAGCAACTCGCCTCCATCATGGGGGTCGAGATGCTGCGCTTCGACATGTCGGAATACATGGAGCGGCACACAGTGTCCCGCCTGATTGGCGCGCCTCCGGGCTATGTCGGGTATGATGAGGGCGGCCTGCTGACAGATGGAGTGGACCAGCATCCGCATTGTGTCCTGTTGCTGGACGAAATCGAGAAGGCCCATCCGGACCTGTTCAACATCCTGCTGCAGGTGATGGACAATGGCGCCCTGACGGATGCCAATGGCCGCAAGGTGGATTTCCGGAATGTCATCCTGATCATGACCACCAATGCCGGTGCGGCGGATGCGTCCAAGCATTCGATCGGATTCGGCCGTGGCAAGAAGGATGACGAGCAGGAAGAGGCGCTCAAACGCCTGTTCACGCCGGAATTCCGCAACCGTCTGGACGCGACCATCACCTTTGGTGGCCTGACGCCGGAAATCATCGACCGTGTGGTCGAGAAGTTCATCCTTCAGCTGGAAGTCCAGCTGGAAGACCGGAACGTCTCGATCAAGATCACCAAGGCTGCGCGCGACTGGCTGGCCAAGCGTGGCTTCGATGCTGATATGGGCGCCCGCCCGCTGGCCCGGACGATCCAGGAACACGTCAAGAAGCCTATGGCGGAGGAGCTCTTGTTCGGATCCCTGCAGAAAGGCGGCGTGGTCCAGATCGATATCGACAAGGAGGACGAGGAAAAGCTCTCGTTCAAATATGTTGCCGAGAAGCCGAAGAAGAAAAAGCCGGCTGCCAAGAAAGGCTCCGCCGAAGAGCCGGCCTGAGACCGCCGGTCATTTTCGGACGGATTTGGAAGGGCTGCCCGTGGGGCAGCCCTTTTGCATTCCGGCAAGGCGGGTATCCTTTCCGGCAAAATGGGAGGAAATCACATGTCAGTTGGCGTCAGTGGCGCGTGCGAACCGAAATTCGCCGCGGTGAAGGAAGCGTTCGAACGCAATTTTGCAGAGCGGGGCGAAGTGGGCGCGTCGGTCTGCCTGTCGGTGAACGGGGAAACCCAGGTTGACCTGTGGGGCGGCATGGCCAATCCGGAGACCCGGGATCCGTGGCGGGAAGACACGATCTCCATCGTGTTCTCCTGCTCCAAGGCCGCGACAGCCCTGTGCGCGCACATCCTGATCGACCGGGGCGAACTGGATCCTGATGCGCTGGTCTCGAAATACTGGCCCGAATTCGCCAAGAACGGCAAAGAAAAGACGACCGTCCGCATGATGCTCAACCACGAGAGCGCCTTGCCCACGCTAAGGGAGCCCGTGCGGCCCGGCGGGTTCACCGACTGGGATTACATGATCCAGCGCATGGAAGACGAGGAAGCGTTCTGGGAGCCGGGAACGCGCAATGGCTATCACATGATCAATTTCGGCTGGACGGTTGGCGAACTGGTCCGTCGCGTGTCCGGCAAGTCGCTTGGCACTTTCTTCCGCGAGGAAGTGGCCGACAAGACGGGTGCCCGATTCTGGCTCGGCCTGCCGGAAAGCGAAGAGGTGCACATCGCCCCGATCATTCCCTATGCGCCGAAGCCGGATGATGTGCCGACCGAATTCGCGATCCGCCTGATGACGGATACCGACTCGATCCAGCACAAGAGTTTCATGAACAATGGCGGCTGGGACTTCAACGACCGCAAATCGCAGGCAGCCGAGATCGGTGGCGGCGGCGGCCTGTCGAATGCGCGCGGCCAGGTGGCGATGTACACGCCGCTGGCCCTCAATGATGGCACCCTGGTGTCCCGGGACCGGCTTCAGGCGATGAGCATGGTGACGACGGCAACCCAGCGCGACGCCACCTTGCTGATCCCCACACGGTTCGGTCCGGGCTTCATGAAATCCATGGACAATCGCGCGCTCAATCTGGGCCCGGGAACCAGCGTCATCATGGGTGAGCGCGCGTTTGGCCATGTCGGGGCCGGCGGGTCCATCGGGTTCGCAGACCCCGAAGCGGGCCTCGCCTTCAGCTACACGATGAACCAGATGGGCAATGGCATCCTGGTCAATGACCGCGCCCAGAGCCTGATCGATGCGGCCTACCAGTCGCTCGGATACCGGACCAATGCCCCGGGTGTGTGGGTCCGGTAGGGCGGCGCCCGATCAGCCATCATCATTGGCCTCACCGATGCCGGTGGTCTGCAGTTTGCCGGCCTTGGCGGCCTGTGCGCGGGCGACGCCCTCGCTGCGGGCGGGCGGGGCCATGATTTCCGGCGGGTCTGTTTCCTGCAGGTAGATGGTGCGGCTCGGAAAGGCGAAGCCGGTTCCGGCGCGTTCGATGATCTCCATCACGGCGACCGCGAATTCTTCCTTGATCTCGAGCCACTCGCCCCAATTCTTCGTATGGGTGAAGGCGTAGATCAGGAAGTCGATGGAACTGGCATTGAAGCTGTCGACGCGCACGAACAGGGCGGCTTCCGGCGGCTTGGCGAAGCGGTCATCATTCCACAGCCAGGCCTCGATCTCGTCGCGAATGTATTTCAGCTGATCGACCGTGGTGCGGTATTCGACGCCTACGACCCATTTGATGCGGCGGTGGGTCATGCGGGAGAAATTGGTCACGGCGGCATCCGACAGCGCGCTGTTGGGCACATAGACCGGGCTCTTGTCGAACCGGCGTACCAAGGTGGAGCGGAAATTGATCTTCTCGACCGTGCCTTCGACCACGCCATCCACCTGGATCCATTCGCCGGGAATGAACCGCTTCTCGGAAATGATCAGCAGGCCGGAAATGAGGTTCTTGAACAGATCCTGTGCGCCGAGGCCGACCGCAATGCCGAGCACGCCGAGGCCGGCGAGAAGGGGGGCGATCTGGATGCCCCATTGCTCCGCCACGGCCCCGAGGCCCAGCACGATCAGGATGATCTGCAAGGCCTTGACCATCCAGTCGACGGCCGCCGGCGACAGCGCGGACCGCAGGCCGCTGAACAGGAATTCGAAGGCATGCACTGCGCGCGACAGGGTCCAGAAGACCGCCAGCGTGATGATCGAGCGCAGGACCCGCGTGGCGTAGATTTCCGCCTCGCCGGAAATATTGGTCACCTGCAAGGCGATGTAGATGCCGATGATGACCGGCACAATCTTGAGCGGCGTGGCGATGGATTTGACGAGGGCGTCGTCGAAGCCGGATTTCGTGCCAGATGCAAACCGCATGACCGTCTTCACAATGATACGGGCGAACACGCCCCGCACCATCAATGCAATCATGATGATGAGAACGGCGATGGTGATCTCGCCATAGGTCAGTCCGTAGGCCCCGTCATTCCAGACGCTGGCAATGAAGGCTGCGGGTTCGAGGGCCCAGTCCGGGGCAGCGTTTGCAAACCAGTCGGGCAGTTGGGAATCTTCCATGTCCGGCTCCATCATGTTGACCGGGCCGGGCCCGGAAGGGTGGAGTGCCGTTTGCTAAGGTGAGTTCCCCGGCCTGTGAAGGCTCGCGGGTCAGGGCTTGATGTCGCGCCATTCGCCCGGGGCGAGGCCGTCGAGGCTCCAGTCTCCGATGCTGGCGCGGATCAGGCGCAGCGTGGGGTGCCCGACAGCCGCCGTCATGCGCCGGACCTGTCGGTTGCGGCCTTCGCGTATGGTCAGTTCGATCCAGCAATCGGGCACGGATTTGCGCACCCTGATCGGCGGCGTGCGTGGCCAGAGCGCCGCCGGCGGATCCATGCGGCGCGCCTCTGCCGGGGCGGTGCGGCCATCCTTCAGGTCCACACCCGCCTGCAGGGCGGCAAGCGCGTCGGCATCGGGCAGGCCCTCCACTTGGACCCAGTAGGTTTTCGGCAGCTTGTGCTTGGGATCGGTGATCCGGGCCTGCAGACGCCCGTCATCGGTCAGCAGGAGCAGGCCCTCACTGTCCCGGTCGAGGCGTCCGGCAGGGTAGACCCGCGGAATGTCCATATAGTCCGACAGGGTTTCGCGCGAACTGGCCAGCGTGCCCTTGTCGGTGAACTGGGACAGGACGTTGAAGGGTTTGTTGAAAGCGACGAGGCGGGTCATTCGGAAGTCTCGTCCGGCAGCAGGCCGCGCGCGGAGGCGGCGGCGCGTGTGCGAATCCAGATCCAGTTGCCGGTGCCGTCACTGGTGCCGCCCGGCTCATCGGTCTCGATCCAGCCCATGGTGCGGTAGAAGGCACGGGCCCGCGTGTTGGCCGTGTTGCATTTCAGCGAAAGGGAGCTGCCATGCCGCATCAGGGTTGCCACCATGAGGGCACGGCCAATGCCCTTCCGGTGATGATCCGGATCGATGAAGAAGTGATGCAGGAATTCGTCAGGTTCCCAGACGCTGGAAAAGCCGACCGGGCGGTGGTCATGTTCGGCAACCAGCAGGCTTTCGCCGGCCGTCTGCCGGTCGAACTCCGCCGCGTCGATGCGGTCGATGCCTGCCAGCGGGAACACTTCCCGACTGGCGCGAAACAGGATGTCGGCAAGGGCCTCCCGGTCTGTTGCCACACCCTCCCGGATCACGCGTTGACGACCTCGTGCAGGGATTTCAGCGTACGCAGCAGGCCCTCGGCCGAGGCGATCGGCAGGCAGCTTGGCCCGTCGCACAGTGCCTTGTCGGGATCGGTATGGAATTCAAGGAACACGCCATCAGCCCCTGCGGCAATCGCTGACTTGGCGATAATGGCGACGCCGTCCCGGCGACCGCCTGTCGAGGCCCCTCCGGTGCGCGGATCAGCCCCCGGCAACTGGACGGCATGGGTCGCGTCGATCGTCACCGGGCAGCCAAGTTTCTGCATGTCCGGAATGGCGAGCATGTCGACGACGAGATTGTTGTAGCCGAAGCTGGCGCCGCGCTCGCACAGGATCACGCCGACATCGGCCGCTTCGCCGATCTTCGAGACGATGTTCTTGGTATCCCAGGGGGCAATGAATTGCGCCTTTTTTACCTGAATGATGCCCCCGGCTGCGGCGGTTGCCTGCGCCGTGGCGACGACCAGATCGGTCTGACGGCACAGGAAGGCCGGGATCTGGACGATGTCGGCAATTTCGGCCACGGCTCCGGCCTGGCCGGGCTCGTGCAAATCGGTGCAGATCGGCACGCCAAGCTTCGCCTTGACGCTGGCAAGGGTCCGCAGGCCGTCTTCCAGACCGGGACCCCGATAGGATTTGATCGAGGAGCGGTTCGCCTTGTCGAAGCTGGCCTTGAAGACATAGGGCAGGCCCAGCACGTCACAGATGCGCTTCAGTTCGCTGCCGACTTCCAGGGCCAGGCCTTCGTCTTCCAGCACGTTCAGGCCGGCGATTACCGATAGCGGCTTGCCGGTGCCGATGGTCCAGCCGGACGTCTTGTGGGTCAGCGTGTTCATGGGGTGTGCTCCGCTCAGGGGTTTTGCCAGCAAATAGCGCTGTTTCGGGCAAAACGTAACCCGCCGCATTCACGCAAGCCGGATACAAAGAAGCCGCCCTTTGGGGCGGCTTCCGTGAGTCCTCGGGACCCAACAAGTCCGGCAGCGTTTCAGCTTGCCTTCAAATATCTCTATGCGCCGACAGGAGGCTGCTCCGGCCGGGCACCACAGGATATGAACTTATTGATCCCTCTGGTTTTCTCACTCGACATGAATCACCTCCTTTCAAGCGTGCAACAGGCACGAACTTTGTCCGAAACCGTTTCGGACAGGATGAAGTTAAGCATGATTTGCGCCATTACAAAGTTAACAATCCGGCTTTTTCGGGTGACGGTTTCGTGACGCACAAAAAACGCCCGGACAGGGGTCCGGGCGTTTCCAGGCGGTCAATTCGGGTAGTGGGTCAGTCGTAGGCCAGGGCACCGATCACAAGGCCGATAATGGCGCCGGTCGCGACCGAGGCGAGCACGGCATCCCCGCTATGATGGTCGCGGACCCAGTAATGGCCGGGGGGCGGCGCGTAGAGGCCATAGGCATGATAGTCGGTGATGTAGACCGTGTGCTGGTGCGGCCGATACCACCCGCCCACATGATAGCGCGGCGTGTAGCCATGGCGGAAATAGGGGCCATAGGCGCGGCTGTAGCGGGCATAGCTGTGGCGCGGCGGGGCGTAATGCCGATAGGCCCGGGGCGGCGGCGCGCGATGGACATGGCGCGGAGGCGGCCGGTAGTGATGCGGTTTGGCGTGGTGGCCGCGATTGTAATAACGGTTATCGCGATGGCCGCGATGATAGTCGCGGCGATCCCCGCGATGGTGATCGCCCCGGGAACGGTGGTCGCGATGTCCGCGGTCTCCGCCACGATGGCCGCCATCATGGTATCCGCCGCCGCGGTGATGGTCACCGCGCCCGCGATCTGCATAAGCCGCCGGGGCGGCCAGAAGGCCGAGCGTCGCCGTGGTCGCGACCAGCGTCGTTAATGTCTTGAACAGTTTCATGGCCGAATTAGCCTCCGACTAGTGCCGCTTGCCGGAACTGGGATGCGCCGACAGGCATTCCCGCATGTGGCGGGTGTGTGACGGTGACGCTAGGCTGGTGGGGCTGAACTGCCGCTGAACACCATGTTAAGGAAAGTCCATGGCCGAGTTCGGAGACATCCGCATCAATGACACGCTGACCCTGCCTGCCTGGGAGGTGTCGGAAGCGTTTGTGCGTGCCTCTGGCCCGGGCGGCCAGAATGTGAACAAGGTGTCCACGGCGGTTCAGCTGACCTGGCATGTGGAGGCGTCCTCCCTGCCTGCCGATGTGAAGGCACGCTTTGCCAAATTGTATGCCAACCGGATCACCAAGGATGGGCGGCTGGTGCTGGAAGCGTCCGAGCATCGCAGCCAGGCCCTGAACCGGGAGGCTGCGCGCAAGCGGCTGGCCGAGATGATCCTCCGAGCCTCGCGCAAACCGAAGCGGCGGATCAAGACAAAGCCGACCTATGGCAGCGTCAAACGCCGGATCGCGGCGAAGAAACGTCGGGGCGAAATCAAGTCGCTGCGCGGCAGCGTCGACCCGACCGAGTGAGGCTGCCGGGCAGGGCGTTGCCAGTCACGGATGCGTGTGGGGCTGTCAGCGCTTGGGCTTGCCTCTGTAGGGGCCCTTGGGTTGCGGCTTGCGCGCGCCGTCTGCCTTGTCGGCATAGGGGTTCTTTCCCTGCCGCACGAACAGGCGGATCGGCACGCCATGCAGGTCGAATGCGTCGCGCAGATTGTTGATCAGATAGCGCTTGTAGGTTTCCGGCATCTGGTCGCCGCGTGACGCGATCAGCACAAAGGTCGGCGGACGCGCTTTCATCTGGGCCATGTAGCGCGGCTTGATGCGCTTGCCCTGGACGGCCGGGGGCGGGTGGCGCTCGATTGTGTGGCGCAACCAGCGGTTCAGGTCGCCGGTCTTCACGCGGGCCGTCCAGTCTTCATAGACCTTCGCGACGGCTGGCATCAGCTTGTCGGTATGCTTGCCGGTGAGGCCGGACAGGAACACGACCGGCGCGCCCCCGGCATTCGGCATCTGCCGATTGGCCAGATCGCGGATGTGACGGGCGGCCTCGTCCGGTTTCTTGACCGTGTCCCATTTGGAGATGACCAGCACAATGCCGCGTCCTTCGCGCAGGGCGAGGTCGGCGATCAGCAAATCCTGCTTTTCCATCGCCTCATGCGCGTCCATCACCAGCGCGATCACATCGGCATATTTCAGCGAGCGGATCGTCTCGCCCGTCGACATGCGTTCGAGGCGTTCCTGCACCTTGTTCTTGCGGCGCAGGCCAGCCGTGTCGACGAGGCGGATGCGGCGGCCCTCCCATTCCCAGTCAATGGAGATGGAATCGCGTGTGATCCCGGCTTCGGGGCCTGTCAGCAGGCGGTCGGATTGCAGCAGCTGGTTGATGAGGGTCGACTTGCCGGCATTCGGGCGCCCGACAATGGCCAGCTTGATCGGCTTGTCGTCCTTTTTCGGCTCCGGCGCGATGTCGACGTCCGCCGCCTCGATGGCTGCGACCAGATCATCGTCAGACACGCTCATATCGTCGATGTCGATATGGGCGAGTTTTTCGATGATGTCTTCGGCGGCCCGAGGATCATAATCCGGCTCGGCCTCCTGTAGCGCCAGCTCGAAGGCTTCGTCGCCGAGCGCCTGGCGGATTGCCTCGAACAGTTCGGCCATGCCTTCGCCATGCTCTGCCGACAGGCCGACCGGTTCGCCCAGGCCCAGCGACCAGGCTTCCATCACGCCCTGGGTGCCCTGCTTGCCTTCGGCCTTGTTGGCGGCCAGGACAATCGGGATATTGGCCTTGCGCAGCAGGGCGGCGAAGTTTTCATCCTCCGGCGTCACGCCGACGCGGGCATCGATCAGGAACAGGGCCAGTTCGGCCTCGGCAATCGCGGCCTCGGTCTGCTGGCGCATGCGGGATTCGAGGCTGTCATCATAGGCCGTTTCATAGCCCGCCGTGTCGATCAGGATCAGCGGCAGGGAGGCGAGGCGCCCTTCGGCCTGCTTGCGGTCGCGCGTGACGCCCGGCTGGTCGTCGACCAGCGCGATCTTCTTGCCCACAAGGCGGTTGAAAAGGGTCGACTTGCCCACATTGGGGCGTCCGACAATGGCAAGTTTCAGTGGCATGGCTCTGCCTGCTTAAAGGCCATCAGGCGAGGCGCGCCAGCCCGGCGCAGCCCGTTACTGAATGGCAACCAGTTTGGCATCGTCCGTCAGTAGGAAGACTTTCCCCTGAACGGCGATGGGTTCGATATAGACCGTGTCCTTTATGTCCAGAGAGCCGGTCTGTTCACCGGTCTGCGGATCAAAGGCGAGCACTTCCCCCCGCGAGGAAACGATCAGGATGCGGTCCGATGCGAGCAGCGGCCCGGCATAGCTGATCCGCTTCTTCTTTTTCTTCTCGTTTTCGTATTGGCGCAGTTCGGTCACCCAGTAGGCATCGCCCGTGCCGGCATTGAGTGCCGCCAGAGTGGCGTTGGTGCCGATCACGAACAATTGCTGGCCGCTGAGCGCCGGTGCCTGGGTGGACCCGATCGGGCGGGCCCAGACCCGGTTTCCGGACCGGCCGTCAATTGCGACCGTGATGCCGGACTGGCTGGACGCAAACACCAGTCCGCCTGCCAGGACCGGACGCGAGCCGATATCGTTGATTTCGGAGATCGGGGTGAACCGGCCCGCCTGCGAGATCGCATCGGTCCAGAGGCGCCGGCCATTGTTGGCCAGGTAGGCAATGATCTCGCCGGACGAATAGGGGGCGATGACAAAATCCTCGATGGCGGCAGGGCTCGGGCTGCCGAGCACGCGCGCCGATTCGGAGATGGCCTGATCGCTCCATTCGGTGTCGCCGGTCTGCAGGTCCAGAGAGAAGATCTCGTTATTGTTGGAGGCCACGAAGATGCTGCCATCCTTCACCGTCGGGGCGCCGGTCATCGGCACGCCGAGTTCGCGCTTCCAGACTTCGCTGCCATCGGCTGCTTTGAGCCGGGCCACATACCCGAAGCCGCTGGCCACGATCAGCGTGTCCCCGCTGATGGCGAGACCGCCGCCAAGGGCCGTCTTGTCCCGCTTGGTCAGGCCTTTCAGTTCTTTCTTCCAGAGCGTGCGTCCGGATGAGAGTTCGGTGGCGTAAATGGTCTGGTCGGCGTCGAGCGTGAAGATGGCCGTTTCACTCGCGACCGGGGGGGTGCTGACAGCAGACTTGTTGCTGGATCCCTTGCCGACGGAATTGCGCCACGCGACCTTGAGCTGCGGTGCGGCAATCACATGGCCGGGCACTTTCGAGGGCGTCCCGCCGGCTTCGGGCCAGGAGGTCATGTCGGCAGCGGGCAGCAATTCAATGGATTCCGTGGCCAGTTCCGGTTTCGGCTCGATGGCCTCCTCCGTCAGCACCATCGTGACCCGGCCGGCCTTGTCGACCTGTTCCTTGTCCTTGTCTCCGGAGCTGCCGAAGAAGGGCACACTGCTGCAGGCCGCCAGCGCGACCAGCGCCGAAGCGGTTGCGGTCAGCTTGAGTGGGCGCGAAAGCCTCATTGGCCAGTCTCCTCGATATCGGCGGTGTCGGTGGGCGCAGCGCCCGCATCCGTCAGGTCAGTTGTTTCATCTTCCTCGCCAGCCGGGGCAGGCGGGATGGCTTCCAGCGCGATCTCGGCGCGGCGTTTCACGCCTTCGGTCGCGGCAGCGTCAAAGCGCAGGCGATTGAACATCTGGCGTGCGCGGGCCGTCTCGCCCGTCTCGAATGCCTTGGCGGCGACCAGTTCGCGAGCGAGAGCGCCGAGCGGGCTGCTCTCGTCAACCAGGCTGCCCAGCGTGGCTTCGAGGTCCGCCAGGGACTGGTTGTCGACCGAGAAATACGCGGTCTTCAGGATCGAGAGGCGTTCGAACGGGCTGCCTTCGACAGCCGCCACGGTCGACAGCGTGCGTGTGGCGCCGGCGGCATCGCCGCCGCCTTCATACTGGGTCTGGGCCAGATATTGCGCGGCCAGCGGCGCAATCCGGCCATTGCCCTCGGCCAGTTCGCGGAAGGCCGCTTCGGCTTCGACATATTTGTCGTCTTCCAGCAGGTTCACAGCGGTCTCGAAAGCGAGGGCGCGGTCTGTCCGGGCCTGTTCGGCCTGCGGGCGCAGCACGAATTCATTCAGCGCCACGGCGCCGACCAGCAATGCTGCCGCGCCATAGATGAAGGGTCTGTAGCGGTTCCACAGGCTCTCCATCTTGTCCTGGCGGATGCTTTCATCGACTTCGTCAAAAATGTCGCTCAACGGGCGCTCCGATCGGGTAATCTGATATCGTGGGGGAACCTAGACGCGCCGGCGCGCCGCTGCAATGAGTCAGGGCTGTTTGGCGTCAGGTTTTCGCAGGGAATAGGTCTCCGCATCCCCGGGGAAGTCGCGGGCGCGGACATCGGCGGCGAACTGGCCGATGGCGGCATCGATCTCGCTGCGCAAATCACCATAGCGGCGCACGAATTTCGGAGCCCAGTCGAACAGGCCCAACATGTCCTGGGTCACCAGAACCTGACCGTCACAGCTGGCCGAGGCACCGATGCCGATGGTGGGGCAGCTGACTTCGGCGGTGATCTCGTCGGCCAGATCCCGTGCCACGCCCTCAATGACGATGGCAAAGGCGCCGGCCCGGTCGGCCGCGCGGGCCTCGTTCAGCACGATATCGCGTTCAGACCCGGTGCGGCCCTTGGCGCGGAAGCCGCCATCGACATTGACCGCCTGCGGGCGCAGGCCGACATGGCCCATGACCGGGATGCCACGCTCTACCAGATGGGCGATCTGGGTGGCTGCATAGGCGCCGCTCTCGATCTTCACGGCCTGGCAGCCGGTTTCCTTCATGATCCGCGCCGCATTGAGGAAGGCCTGGTCCTCGCTGGTTTCGTAGCTGCCAAAGGGCATGTCCACCACCACGAAGGCCTGCTGGCTGCCGCGCATGACGGCCTGACCGTGCAGGATCATCATGTCCATCGTGACGCCGACCGTGGAAGGCAGGCCATGCACGACCATGCCAAGGCTGTCGCCGACCAGAATGAGATCGGCATGCGGGTCCATGATTTCGGCCATCGGCGCGTCATAGGCGGTCAGGCAGACCAGTGGCTTGCCTCCCTTTGCGGCGGCGATGTCCTTGACGGTCTTGCGGGTGATGCGGGTTTGTTTCGACATGGCCAGCGGCTTAGCCTGCCTCAGACGGGCGGGCAAGCGGCACCCTCGGATGACGCCGCAGCCGGCCGGTCAGCTGCGGCCGCGGGGAAAGTGCTGGGTGGCCGGCGTGATCTCGACCCAGTCATGCCGGGTCTCTTCCCAGACAGACCGGACGGGTGCCGGAAAGTGCGGGTCCGCGATGGCCCCGACCGCAATGCCCACCGCATCCGGATGCTTCTCCGTGGTCCAGTAGACGCTGGACCCGCAGACCGGGCAGAAATGGGTCGTGAAAGCGCCGCCGCTGTCGGCGCGCCGGGTCCAGGACCGGGTGTCTCCTGAAACGGCGAGCGTGGCGCGGGGATAGTAGGCGCCGACGCCGAAAGGGGAGCCCGACCGTCTTTGGCAGGCCGTGCAATGACACGCCACCACGGCGGGCGTCAGGTCATCGGGCAGGGTGACCGTCAGCTGTCCGCAGGCACACCGGGCTTGCATGGCCTATCCCCGCAGCAGGACCGGCACGCCGATCAGCCATTGGTGCAGATGGAAGACGAGGGCGAGATAGACGCCGATGCCGATGACCAGGGCGCCGACATCCCCCAGCGTGGAGGGCGGCGTGTCCGGATCGGGGCCGGTGTCGCCGCGCTTCTTCACGGCGATCCGGTCGATCACCGCATAGGCGAGGAAACTGGTGAAGAGGATGACCGAATTCCACTCGCCATTGGCGATCAGGTGGCCGAGCGCCCACAGCTTCACGGCGACCAGCATGGGGTGTTTGAGCGCTTTCCGGATGCGGCCGGTCGGCAGATAGGCAGCCGCCAGCGCTATCATGGCCGGCAGCATCAGCGCCATCGTGACATGACGGCCCCAGTCCGGCGCGAAATAGAGCGACCCCGTCCAGCGGGCCTGATCGTAACCGTAGATGATCAGCGCAAATCCCGCGATGGCGACAAGACTGTAAAGGCCCATGAAGGGCGCGTAGCCAAGCCGCCGGCGCAAATCCCTGCCCGGCGCGCGGCTGCGGAATGCTGAATACAGGTGGACACCGAAAAACAGGACCAGTCCGGCAATCAGATATGGCATGGCAATGTCCTCCCGGGCTGCAGACTAGGCGGAGTCTGGCAGCCGGGAAAGCCGGAAGCGCTAGGCGTCGCCCGAATCCTTGAACCAGACTTCCACGTCGCCCTTCAGTTTCAGCGTCAGCGGCTTGCCCTTGCGGTCGACGGCCTTGCCGGCGGCGACGCGGATCCAGCCTTCGGAAATGCAGTATTCCTCGACATTGGTCTTCTCGGTGCCATTGAAGCGCACGCCGATTTCCCGCTGCAGCAGGTCTGCGTCGTGATACTTGCTGGCCGGGTCGAGGGCGAGGCGGTCTGGAAGCGTGTCAGTCATGTCCCGCTGTTTGCCAGCGACCGCAGGAATTGCAAGGGGATTTGCGCAAGGGCGCGCTGGTTCCAGACCATGAAGGCAGGGTTAACAAGACCTTGTGGAATTTACCTGCAACTAAACCGGGCCTTATGGAACAGCCTGTAATGGACAATGCGCAACAAAGTGGGTTGTCATGAGAAATCTCTCCGACATCAAGCATTACAGAACGATGCTTCAGAACGCGCGGTCCCTCGATGAGGCCGTGATGATGGAGCAAATGCGTGCGACATCGCAAAACCTGACGGCCCTGTACTCGATGCTGTGCGTCGCGTCGCTTTCGCTCGGGTTGAGCTTTCTGGACCATGCGCCGCTCTATCTGACCATCGGTCTGCCCTGCCTGTTCATCGTGGCCAGCATCCTGCGGATCAATCACTGGCGCGACTCGCATGTCGATGTCATCGACCCCGATCGCGCCCGCCGCGATTTCAAAGTGATCGAATACGGGTCACTGGTCATCTTCGCCGTCATCGGCGGCTGGGTGGCCATGCTGTGGCCGTTTGCGCTGGGCGTCCAGGAATCGCAGCTGGCGCTGTTCACCGGCCTGATAGGACCGGTCGGCATGATGTGTTCGATGCCGCGTCCGCGAATCGTGGCGGTCGGCCTCACCGGGACGCTGCTGGTCTTCTGCCTCGTCTTTGTGGCGCATGATCCGTATTTCTACGGCTTCATGGTCGTGCCGATGGCGGTGTCCTATGGCGTGTTCTTCAAGGTCTCCTACAATTACAAGCAGCGCATCGTTCAGTCTGTGATGCTGCACAATGAACTGATTTCCGAAAACGAGCGGGCGTCCGGGCTGGCGGAATCGAACCGCTTCCTGGCCCTGTCGGACACGCTGACCGGCCTGCCGAACCGCCGCCGGTTCTTCGAACAGATCAATCTGTTCTTCGAGCGCGCACCAGACGGGGAGCTGCCGATTGTCGGACTGGTCGACCTGGACGGGTTCAAGCCGCTGAATGACGTATTCGGACATTCGGCCGGCGATGCGGTCCTGGTCGAGACCGCCAGCCGCATAAAGGCGGCCGCCGCCCGCTTCGGCGGCTCGGTCGCCCGGCTTGGCGGCGACGAGTTCGCCTATGTGCTGCCCTGGAACACGTCGCGGGACGATGCGCTGAAATGTTCGAGCGAACTGGTGTCTGCAATCAGCAAACCGGTGACGCTGCCAAGCGGTGACACAAGCCGCGTATCCGCCTCGGTCGGCCTGTCGTCGCGCAGCTTCGAAGTGTCCTCGGCGAAGGATTTGCTGGAGCAGGCCGATTTTGCCCTGTTCCGTGCGAAGGAGAGCGCGGTGGGCTCTGTGGTCGAGTTCTCGTCCAATCATGCCGCCAGCAAGCGCCGCGAAGTCCTGGTGCACCAGGCCTTCAAGAATGCCGATCTGGACCGGGAAATCCACCTTGTGTTCCAGCCGATCATCGACACGCGGGACGGCGCGATCCGTCGCTGCGAAGCGCTGGCCCGGTGGGACAATCCGGAAATCGGCATGGTGCCGCCGAGCGAGTTTGTTCCGATTGCGGAAAAGGCCGGCATGACACAGGAAATGACGCTGGCCGTGTTTCGCAAGGTGATTGCCCAGCTGAAAGTGTGGCCGGAGACGGCACGCATTGCCGTGAACCTGTCCGCACAGGATGTGAACAGCCGCCAGTGTACGGACATGCTGGCCTCCATGCTGATCCGCCAGTCGCCGGACCTGCGCAAACGCATCTGTATCGAGGTGACCGAATCCTCGCTGCTGACGGACTTCAAGGAAGTGCGCAACAATCTGATGAAGTTCCGCGAGCTGGGCGTGAAGATCGCACTCGATGATTTTGGAACCGGATTCTCCTCGCTGCGCTATCTGCAGGAACTGGAATTCGACATTGTGAAGATCGACCGCAGCTTCATTGCCTCGATCGACTTCAAGGAGAAGAGTTTCGGCCTCGTGCGGACGATCAGCCGCCTGTGCCGCTCGCTCTCCATCGCCTGTGTGGCTGAAGGTGTCGAGACGCGGGAAGAGCTGGATTATGTCCGGTCTGCTGGATGCCATCTGGTGCAGGGCTATTATTTCTCCACGCCGCTGACGGCCGAAAAGATGCAGCCCTATCTGGAAGGGGAGCTGACCTTTGACGGACTCGGCTCGGCACTGCCGCTGCAGGCGCGGGACGTGGCCTGACCTGAAACGGTCTGCACGGGATTCGAATTACCTGTGCCGGCCGGATTTTCCGTGATAGGGGTTTTCCCGGGACGCCGCAGACAGGCAGGTGAGGGAAAACATGACACTATCGGTATTCAGCGCCGGGTTCGGGCGCACAGGGACAATGTCCTTGAAGCTGGCTCTGGAACAATTGGGATTCGGGCCTTGCCACCACATGACCGAGGTGACCGAGAATGGCGATGCGCAAGTGCCACTCTGGAATGAGGCGTTGGCCGGGCGCGCGGATTTCGAGGCGATCTATGCCGGCTATGGCGCGGCGGTAGACTGGCCGACCGCCGCCTTCTGGCAGGAGCTGGCAGTCGCCTATCCGGATGCCAAGGTGATCCTATCCTCGCGATCGGCCGAGAGCTGGTACAACAGCATTTCCGAAACCATCCTGGCCACGGTCTGGGATGAGGCATCGTGGCCGCCGCCTGCGGTGGAATGGTTCCGCATGGTCTCCAAGGTGCTGGAGCGCAGCCTGGGCGGTGCCCGCGACAAGGACAGCATCCTTGCCGCGTTCGAGGCGCACGAGGCTGCGGTCAAGGCGGCCATTCCGGCCGAGCGCCTTCTGGTCCATTCGGCGAAGGAGGGCTGGGCGCCCTTGTGCGCCTTCCTCGGCGTGCCGGTCCCGGATCAGCCTTATCCGCGCACAAACAACAAGGAAGAATTCTTCGAACACATGAAGAAGGTCGACGATCTGTAACGAGACGAGGCTTCCATCAGCACATGCGACGCCTGTTAGGGCGCTTCGGTCGTGGTTGGGTTTTCTGGAGGTGGGAAGCGCGGTCAGGTGTCCGGCAAGGGCAGGGGGCTCTGCGTGAAGACACGCGGGAAGTAGGCGATGCGGCGCGGAGAGGGCGCGGCGATTTGCGGGAGGTCCCGGCGTTCGCCGGGATGAGCGGACTCGGGGCCGGTGAGCGCGGCCTGATAGGCTTTGGAGGGAGTGAAGCCGAACGGGTCAGGCTTCAGGCCTTCCGGGGCCTTCTCAATCCAGTTGAGATAGACATTGCCGCGCCGGTCGATCAGCGTGCTGAACAGCACGCCCTTGCCGCGCACCGCGCGCACATAGGCGCGAATCATCACGATCTGCAGCCAGATCCAGAACCGGTAGGGTTCCAGATGCGCCGGCAGCGGTGTTGCAAGAGGGCGAAACAGCGAGTCCATGCCGCTTAGCCTGCCACAGTGCGAGGGCCTGTCGGATACGGGACCGTTCGGCGATGAAGTTGAGGATCATTTCGCGGCTGACCGGGGCGATGCGGGCGAGCATGGCTTCGCGCATCATGCGCTCGACATGGTACTCCTTGGCATAGCCCATGCCGCCATGCGTCAGCACGGCCGTCTCGCAGGCGCGGAAGCCGGCTTCGGTGCCGAGATATTTCGCGGCGTTCGCTTCGGCCCCGCAATCCTGCCCGGCATCATAGAGACCGGCGGCCTTGTAGGCGAGCATTTCGGCGGCCGACAGTTCGGCCCATGCCTTGGCCAGCGGATGCTGGATGCCCTGGTTCTGGCCAATCGGACGGCCAAAGACGACGCGCTCTTTCGCATAGGTCGCCGCGCGCTCCAGCGCCGCAAAGCCGAGGCCGATGGATTCCACGGCGAACAGGACGCGCTCAGGGTTCAGGCCCTGAAGCAGGTATTTGAAGCCTTCGCCTTCCTCGCCGATGAGGTGGTCTTTCGGCACTTCCAGACCGTCAATGTAGAGCATGTTGCACTCCACCGCCTTGCGGCCCATTTTCGGGATCGGCTGGCGCTCGATCTTGTTCGGGTCGAGATCGGTGTAGAACAGGGACAGGCCGAGATAGGGCTTGGCGCACTGGTCCTTGGGCGTGGTGCGCGCGATGATCAGGATCTTGTCGGCGCGCTGGGCCCCGGTCGTCCAGATCTTGCGGCCATTGATTGTGTAGCCGGTATTGGTGCGCTCGGCCCTGGTTTCCAGGCTGGACGTGTCGAGGCCGGAATTCGGCTCGGTCACGGCAAAGCACATCTTCTCCTCGCCGGAGATGATCTTGGGCAGGTTCTCGCGCTTCTGCTCGGGATTGCCGAACCGCTCCAGGGGCTTCGGCCCGAAAATGTTGAGGTGGATGGCCGAGGCGCCGGAATAGCCCGCGCCGGTGCGCGTGACGGTCTGCATCATCAGCGCCGCTTCGGTCAGGCCGAGACCCGCGCCGCCATATTCTTCGGGAAAGGCGATGCCCAGCCAGCCGCCGGCGGCCATGGCGTCGCAGAATTCCTCCGGCCAGTTGCCGGTCTCGTCGGTCTTCGCCCAATACTCGTCCCCGAAGGGTTCGAGCGTTTTCTCGACGGCGGCCTTGATGGCGGCCTGGTCTTCACTCATCGGCGCGATCTGGTGCATGTGACGGTATCCTCCTGACGCCCAGACTTAGGCCGGGCAGGCAGGCCCGTCCAGCGATGGCCCTGCGTCAGGGGAGCGCAATGTGGTCCGTGATGCCGATGGCCGCCAGGAAGGCGGAGTCGTGGCTGATGACGAGGAGGGCGCCGGTATAGGCGTTGAGCGCGGCTTCGAGGGTTTCGATCGTGGCCATGTCGAGATGGTTGGTCGGCTCGTCCAGTAGGAGGAGTTCGGGCGGCTCGGGCGCGGCGAAGATGGCGGCGAGGCCCGCGCGCAGGCGCTCCCCGCCGCTGAGCGTGCTCACGGATTGGTGCGCCGCCTCGTTGCGGAAGGCAAAGCGGGCGAGGGCGGCATGGGCCGCGTTGCGGCTGAGGTGCGGCTGTACGGCGTGGAGCGCGTCGAGGATGGAGCCTTCCTGCGGCAGCAGGCTGACATGCTGGTCGAGCCGGGCGATGCGCGGCGTCAGCGTTTCGACCGTGCCGGAGACGGGGGGAATTTCGCCGAGGATCATGCGCATCAGCGTGGACTTGCCCGAGCCATTGGGGCCGGAGATGGCGATGCGTTGCGGGCCGCGCAGCTCAAACGAGAGCGGGCCGAACAGGTGGCGATCCCCGAAGGCGGCGACGGCGTCCTTTACGCGGAGGATGTCTTTCGAGCTGGGCAGGTCAACGCGCGGCACATCCATCGAGATGGGCGCGGTGATCTCGACCTTTGCGCGCGCAGCGTCGAAGGCGTCAGCGGCGTCGCCGATCAGGCGGCCGGCGAGGTGGTCGCCGCGGGCAGATGTGTGTTCGGCGCGTTCGGCGCGGGCATTCAGCACCAGCTTTGGCTGGGATCCGCGCGCGCGGCTGGCCCGGCCCAGCTTTTCCCGCCGGTCCTGTTTCTCGCGGGCGCGTTGGGCGTCTGTCTCGGCGCGCTTGAGGGCGCTGGCAGAGCGGGTGAGGTCGGCTTCGGCCTGGGCGCGGGCCGCGTCGCGCGCTTCGCGAAAGGCGCTCCAGCCGCCGCCGAACAGTGTGACGCCGATGGGGGTCAGTTCCACGATCCGGTCGACCTGTTCCAGAAGCGCCCGGTCATGACTGGCGATGATCGCCCCGCCGCGCCACTGGGCGAGCAGGTCGGCAATGGCGCGCCGCCCGTCCGTGTCGAGATTGTTCGTGGGCTCGTCCAGCAGCAGGATGTCCGGCTGTTCCAGAAGCAGGCGGGCGATCATGACGCGTGTCCGCTCGCCGCCGCTGAGCTGCGCCATGGACGTATCGAGCGGCATGTCGCGCAGGCCGGTAGAGGCAAGGGTTTCCTCCAGCCGGGATTCCAGCGTCCAGTCGGCCCGGTCGGCATCGTCCAGCGTGCCCTCGCCGGCCGCCAGTCGCGCGAGCCGGGCCAGGTCTTCCGCCACGCCGAGGGTTTCGCCGAGGCTGAGCGATTCATCGGCAATCTGGGCGAGGCGGCCCAGCCGGGCGTGTACGGACAGCGTGCCGCGCGCGGGCATGATCTCGCCGGCAATGGCGCGCAGCAGCGTGGACTTGCCACAGCCATTGCGCCCGACAAGGCCAATGCGTTCGCGGCCAAGCGACAGGCTCAGCCCGTCAAAGAGCGGCGTGCCGTCAGGCGTGGTGAGGGAAAGGGAATCGAGCGTGAGAAGAGAAGACATGGGCAGGCCGGATGATCATGGAACGGGTCAGCGAAGCGGTGGGCTTTGCGTAATCCATGTCTCTGGCCTCCAATATTGTCTCGGGATGGTGTCTCTGCGGATCGAGGCGTCTACATACGCATTCCGCGGCGCAGTTCAAGCAAAATCAGGCCTGCGCGGGCAATTTCCGGTTCGGCGTGAATGCCTCGGCGAGGGGATTTGCGGTCTCCCCCAGCATCAGGTCGGCGATGAGGCGGGCGGTGATCGGGGTCAGCAGGATGCCGTTGCGATAGTGGCCCGCGGCAACAAACATGTTGGGTTGGCGCGTACGGCCGAGGAAGGGCGCGAGGTCCGGCGTGCCGGGGCGGACGCCGGACCAGGTGGACGTGATCTGCGCATCCGCCAGCGACGGCACAATGGTTGCGGCGCGCGACAAGAGCGCGGCAATATCATCCGTATTCGGCATGCCGGTGGTGCGCCCTGGTTCCATCGTCGCGCCGATGACAAGGTCCGGGCCGCGCGGCACCATGTAGATCGGGCCAGCGCGCAGCGTCGTGCCGGGATGGTCAGCGCGGCGAGCGACTGACAGCATCTGCCCGCCAAACGTGTCGATCTCGTCCAGGGCGGTTTCCCAGTTCACAAGGCTGAACTGTTTGCCGTGTTCGGTCACTTTCAGCGCGGCGCTCTGCCAGCCGGCGGTGACAAGCAGCAGGTCGTGGCCGTCAATGGCCAGCGCGCTGCCGGTGGAGCAGATCGGGGCTGCGGACTGTTCGAGCGTGATGGCGGGGTGGCGTTCGCACAGGGCGATCAGGGCGGAGACAACGGCGCGATTGTTGACATGGCCATCGGTTTCCAGCCGCAGGGCGCCGCGCAAATCCGGGGAGAGGGCGGGCTCGATGGCGCGGGCGGCGGCAATGTCCAGCCGGTCGCCGGGCAGGGCGCGGGCCTGAAGCGTCTCCAGAATCCCGTCCAGGTGCCGGGCGGTGGCGTCATCCGCAGCGACGGCCAGAGACGGGCCGGGCGCATAGCCGACGGACTGGCCGCTCTCGTCTTCCAGCTGCGCGGCAAATTCCGGCCAGAGGCGGGCACTCTCGAGGCAGAGATCGAACAGGCGGGGGTGGACGCCCGCTTCGCTGGCGGCCTCGAAGGCCGGGGCGATCATGCCGGCGGCGGCCCAGCTGGCGCCGCGTCCGGGCGGGTTCGGATCGTAGAGCGTGAGGGTCGCGCCGCGCCGGGCGAGTTCCAGCGCGCAGCTCAGCCCGATGATTCCGGCTCCGGCAATGGCGATACGAGGCAGGGAGCCGGCAGGGCGGTCAGCGCGGGTCATCGGCGCTATCTAGGCCATTGCGCGGCGGATTTGAACGGTCAGGCGGCGCCGGCCTGCAATTTCTGGCTTTCCCAGAACAGCTGGAAGGCGTCTGCCCATTTCCGGTTCTGGAAGACGATTTCCTTGCACATCTGGCCGCTGGGCCGGAATGCCGTGCGCACGATCATCTGGGGGCCTTCCTGGATGTCGCGGGCCAACTGCTCCGTGATGAAGGCGTCGAGCGTGGCGGACAGCAACGCGTCTTCCTCTGGTGAGCCAAGGTCCATGTCCAGCACGATATCGTTCATGTCGTCCCCATTCATCACGTTATCTTGTGTCCAGCTTGCTGGATCATCTTTGTATCTTTCCACCCTTACCGCAATCTCCATTCGGTGGCACGGGTTTCCGGATCATATCCGGTCTTTCGTGGCGAATGTGCAATTTTCGGGCAAAAACGTCGCGCATCTCGCTCGTTGCGATCCATTCTCAACTGTGGTTCAACGGGGCTTCAACGTTCTGAAGGGAAACCTGGTTCCATGAAATGGTATGCGCCCCTGGCCACCGCCTGCATTGTCCTTGCCGCATGCGGCGCGCCGTCGCCGGAAACGGCTGAAACTGAAGCAGTTGCGACACCCCCCGCCGAACCGGCCGGGACGCTGAATGTGTATTCGGCCCGGCACTATGATTCCGACAAGGAGATGTACAAGCGGTTCGAGGAAGAGACCGGCATCCGCGTGCGCTTTCGCGAATCCGGCGCGGCCGAATTGCTGGAGGCCATGAAGGCAGAAGGGGACAACAGCCCCGCCGATGTCATCCTGTCGTCCGATGCTGGGACACTTTACCGCTTCAAGGATGCCGGCCTGATGCAGCCGATCGAATCGGATGTGCTGGCCGAGCGCGTGCCGGAACACTTCCGCGACCCGGACGGCAACTGGGTCGGCCTGACCAAGCGGCTGCGCGTGATCGTCTATGATCCCGACCGCGTAACGCCGGACCAGGTGGATGATTATGCCGACCTGGCCAGCGCGGCGTTCGAGGGCGAGGTTTGCATGCGGTCCAGCACGAACATCTACAATCTGTCCCTGATGGGCGAACTGATCGACCGGCTGGGCGCCGACACGGCCGAGGCCTGGGCGCGCAGCGTGGTGGCGAATTTCGCCCGTCCGCCGCAGGGCGGTGACACGACCCAGATCGAGGCCGTGGCGGCCGGTCAGTGTTCGGTGGCGCTGGTGAACCATTATTACTGGGTGCGCCTGACCCAGGGCTCGCCGGCCCAGCGTGCCACGGTGGAGAAGACCAGCCTGTCCTTCCCGCAGCAGGACAGCTGGGGCGCGCATGTCAATGTGACCGGCGCCGGCGTGGCCGCTCATGCGCCGCACAAGGAGGCCGCCATCCAGTTCATCGAGTGGCTGACCACCGAGGAAGGCCAGTTCCTCCTGACGACCGAAACCAAGGAAATCCCGCTTGTGTCCGGGGCCGAGCAGCCGGCGGGACTGGACCGCCTGCCTCCGGACTTCAAGGAAAGCGAATTGCCGCTGAACCGGCTGGGAGAGAACCAGTCCGAGGCTCAGGCCATCTATGACCGGGCCGGCTGGAACTGATCCTGGTTGAGCACGCTGACCGCCATACGCCGCTTCCGGTTTCGGAGCATTGACGGGCCCGCCTTTCTGGCGGGCCTGATCATTGCTGTGCCGGTGATGGTGACGCTGGTGGCGGGGCTGTTCCATGGTGGCGGCGATGCGTGGATCCATATTCGCGACACGCTGCTGGCCGGATACACGACCGGCACGCTGGGCACGCTGTTTCTGACGGGCGTGCTGATCCTGGGCGTGGCGGTGCCGTCGGCCTGGCTGGTAACGATGTACCAGTTTCCGGGGCGGGGCGTGTTCGAATGGCTGCTGATCCTGCCGCTGGCGGCGCCCGGCTATGTGCTGGCCTATGCCTATGCGGACCTGATGGGGGTAATGGGCCCGTTCCAGACGGCGCTGCGTGAGGCGACCGGCTGGTCGGCGCGGGATTACTGGTTTCCGGACATGCGCAACCTTCCGGGTCTGGCCTTCGTGCTGGCCTGCGCGCTCTACCCCTATGCCTATCTCACGGCGCGAGCCGCCTTTGTGTCCCAGTCGGTGTGTGCGCTGGAAGCCGCCCGCAGCCTGGGCGCCAGCAGCCTGCGCCGGTTCTGGCAGGTGGCGCTGCCCGCTGCCCGCCCGGCCATTGCCGCAGGCCTCGCCCTCGCCCTGATGGAGGCGGCGGCCGATTATGGCGCGGCGGAGTATCTGGGCGTGCCGACCCTGACCTTCGGCATCGTGCGGGCCTGGCAGAGTTTCGGCGATGCCGCGGCCGCGGCGCGGCTGGCCCTCGTCCTGGTGGCGATTGTCATCGGGCTTGTCCTGGCGGAACGCCATACGCGCGGGCGCGCCGGCAGCCAGCAAAGCTCGACGCGCTGGCGCACGGTCTCGCGCACCCGCCTGCCGTTCTGGGCAGGGCTCGGCGCTTCGGCTGCCTGCGGGCTGCTCTTTCTGGTGGCGTTTGTCCTGCCTGTTTCGCGCCTGATATGGCTGACGCTGGAGACGCGCGACCAGATTGCGCCGATCGGCCGGGCGCTGGTCAACACGCTTATCCTGGCAGGGGCCGGCGCGGCTCTGGCCTTCGTGCTGGCGCTGGTGATTGCATTGACCGCCCGGCAGCGCGGCCTGGTGGCCGGCTTTGCCCGCCTGATGGCCTCCACCGGCTATGCGATTCCGGGCGCGGTGCTGGCACTCGGCGCGCTGATCGTGATGGGATATCTGGGTTTCACCCTGACCGGGATCGGCGCCATTGCGGCGCTGGCCTGGGTCTATGCCAGCCGGTTCACGACGTCTGGCGCCGAGCCGATGGTGGCGGCACTCGGCCGCGCGCCGGCCTCCATGGGCTATGCTGCTGAAAGCCTCGGCGCCTCGCCGCTGCGCCGCGCGGTTTCCGTTGACCTGCCGGTCGCGCTATCAGGCGCCATGGCTGGTGCACTGATCCTGTTTGTCGAATCGCTCAAGGAATTGCCCGCAACCCTGATGCTGCGGCCCTTTAATTGGGACACGCTGTCCGTGCGGGCGAATGCCTACGCCACGGATGAACGTCTGGCAGCGGCGGCGCTGCCATCCCTTCTGATCACGCTGGCGGGCCTGCTGCCGGTGATCCTGTTGTCCTGGCGGCTCAGCCATTCGCGACCGGGAGACACCGAATGACTGCCCATCTGACCGCGCAGGCGGTGACCCGTCGCTATGGCGCGTCCGCCGTGGTGGACGGGGTCAGTCTCGACCTTGAGCCCGGCAAGATCACGGCGCTGCTCGGCGGGTCCGGTGCGGGCAAGTCCACCCTGTTGCGCCTGTTTGCAGGTCTTGAGCCGCTGGACGAGGGCGTTATCCGCCTCGGCGACCAGCTCCTGTCTTCGGTCGGCAGGACCGTGCCGGCAGAAAAGCGCCGAATCGGGCTGATCTTTCAGGATTTCGCCCTGTTCCCGCACCTGACCGCCGCGCAGAATGTCGCCTTCGGCCTGAAGTCGCGCGGCAAGGAGGTGGCCCGGACCATCGCCGCCGACTGGCTGGAGCGATTGGGACTGAGCGGCCGGGCCGGGGCGTATCCGCATGAATTGTCCGGCGGCGAGCAGCAGCGCGTCGCGATTGCCCGCGCGCTGGCCCCCGAGCCGGCTGCCATCCTCATGGACGAGCCGTTCTCCGGCCTCGATCCGGCCTTGCGCGGCAGCGTGCGCGACACGGCGCTGGCGGCGATCCGGGCGGCCGGCATTCCGGCGCTTCTGGTGACCCATGATCCGACCGAGGCGCTGGAGAGCGCCGATTGCATCGCCATCCTGCAAGCCGGTCGCCTGCTGCAGCAGGGGCCTGCGGCGGACATCTATCTGACGCCGAAAAGCGCAGCGATTGCGGCCGCGCTGGGCCCGGTCAGCCGCCTGCCGTCGGATGCCGTGCCGGATGGACTGGCCGGGACCGGGCTTCCGGACGGAACGGAACTGGTCGTACGCCCGGAAGGCGTTTTGCTGGATGCGGACTCCCCGGTGCGGGCGCAGACTGTCTCGAGCCAGCTGACCGGGCCGCTGTGCCGGCTGGTCCTGGCATGTGGCGGGCAGATGCTGACCGCTCTGGTGCCACGCATGGCTGCACCGGAAGAGGGCGAGGAAGTGGGCATCCGGCTGGATCCGGCCCTGACATTCATCTTCCAGTCAGCCGATTCCTGACATTTCCGTCATCCTGCGAGGAAGCCCTCGCCATTCACGGCCGGCTCCCATAAAATCAGGGCCGTAGATGCAACTTACAGGAGGCGCTTTGCATGGCGCGGAATGTCCTGAAACTGGCTGGCGCCGCCCTTCTGGCGGTCATGATGGCGGCAAGCGCCACGGCCCAGAGCCTCATTCGCGATGCGGAGATCGAGGAAACCCTGCGGGAATGGACCGACCCGATTCTCGATGTGGCTGGACTGAAGCCGAATGATGTCGGCCTGTACCTGATCAATGATCCCTCGCTGAACGCCTTCGTGGCGAATGGCCAGAACATCCACCTGCATACGGGCCTGATCATCGCGGCGGATTCCTCGCTGCAGATCAAGGGTGTGATCGGTCACGAGACCTGCCACATCGCTTGCGGCCACTCGGTCAGCCGGTCGCGGGCAGCGGGCGTGGCAATGCGTCCGGCCCTGCTGTCGATCGGACTGGGCATCCTGGCCATGGCGGCCGGGGAGGGCGGCGCCGGTGCCGCGCTGATCGGATCGTCCCAGCAATTTGCTGCCCTGAATTTCTTCACGCACACGCGGTCGGAAGAGGCGACCGCCGATGCGGCGGCCGTGGAATACCTGACCCAGCTGGGGCAGTCGCCGCGCGGGATCGTCGAATTCTTCGAGAACTTCCGGTATCAGGAAGTGCTTTCCAGCGCCCGGCGCTATCCTTATTTCCGGGCCCACCCGCTGGCCTCGGACCGGATCCGCAATGTGCGCATGCTGGCCGAGGATACGGGCATGATGGACACGCCGCCCACCGAGCGGGAAGTGCGCCAGTACCAGATGATGCGCGCCAAGCTGATCGGCTTCCTCGACACGCCGAACAAGGTGGCGCGGGAATATCCGGCCAGCGACCAGAGCCAGCCGGCCCGCTATGCCCGCTCGATTGCGGCGCTGCAGGCCTCCGACATCGACAGGGCGCTGACCGAAGTGGACGTGCTGCTGACCGAAGATCCCGAAAATCCGTATTTCTGGGAGCTGAAGGGCCAGATCCTGTTTGAAAGCGGACGGGCGGCGGATTCCGTGATGCCGCACCAGAAATCGCTGGAACTGAAACCCGGCCAGCCCCTGTTGCTGATCAATCTGGCGCGGTCGCTGAATGCGCGGGACGCGCCGGGCGATACGGAGACCGCCGAAAAGGCGCTGAAGGATGCGCTGATCGCCGAGCCGAACAATGCGTTTGCCTGGGCACAACTGGCGATCACCTATGAGAAACAGGGCCGCCGCGCCGATGCGCAGTTGGCCACGGCGGAGTCGGCCTATGCTGTGGGCGATATCGTGCGCGCCAACCGGTTTGCTCATTTTGCCGTGCAGAATCTGGAGCCTGGCACGCCGGATTATCGCCGGGCCGATGACATCCTGCTGGTGACCGACGCCAACAATCCCGACAATCGCGACATGTATCGCCGCGGGCCGCGCCTCTCCTTCTCGGTGAGATAAGCCTGCATCAACTTTCTGTCAGGTCGGATGGACGCGCGCCAATGAGGCCGTATATCTGGCCTGACCGATTCCCGCCTGAGACACAGGAACCCCAATGACCCAGAAGCTGACCACTCTGACGGCCGCCATGGCCGCCCTCGTCCTCACCCCGGCCTGTGCCGAAAGCAAGGCTGCGCCGGGCGCCGACCGCGCGGAAACGGAGCAGATCATTCGGGAATACATTCTGGAGAATCCGGAACTCATCGAGGAAGCGCTGATCAAGCTGCAGGCCAAGCAGAAGGCTGCCGCGTCCGAGGCCGCCGAAGCTGCCATCGCGGCAAATTTCGCCGCCCTGTATGAGAATGAGTACGATTATTCCGTCGGCCCGGCGGATGCCGAAATCGTCGTGGTCGAGTTCTTCGATTATCGGTGTGGCTGGTGCAAGCGTTCGGTCGACTGGGTGCGGGCCCTGCCGGAGACCCATGACGGCAAGGTACGCGTCGTGTTCAAGGAATTGCCGATCTTTGGCGGGATCAGCGAAACGGCCTCGCTGGCGGCGCTCGCAGCCGGAAAGCAGGGCAAATACACCGAGTTCCACATGGCGCTGATGGCCATAAAGAACAATAATGACCTGACCGATGCGAAGCTGGATGAAGTGGCTGAAGAGGTCGGCATCAGTGTCCAGAAGATGCGCGCCGACATGCGGTCCATGGATATCCAGAAGAAGCTGGCCGATTCCAAGCAGCTGGCGCGCACGCTGGGCGTCGAGGCGACGCCGAGCTTCTTCATGGGCAACAATTTCATCGAAGGCGCCGATCAGGACCGTCTCAACGACCTGATCGTGGACGCCCTGGACAGCTAGGGACCGCCTAGCAGGGCAGGGACGTCTCGTAGGGACTGTCCAGCGAGAACATCGGGATGGTCGCGATCAGCAAGGACCCGTCATCGCCTTCAAGATCATAGGTGCCGCCCATGATGCCCGACGGGGCAGCAAGGGGCGCACCGGATGTGTAGCTGAACCGTTCGCCCGGCCCGAGGGTCGGGGTCTGGCCGATCACGCCATCGCCATCCACCTGCTGTCGGCGGCCGGCCGCGTCCACAATGTTCCAGTGCCGGCGCACGATCGTCCAGGTCCGGTCGCTCTCATTCTCGACATCGACGGTGTAAGACCACATGAACCGCGCGCGGGCGGGCTCGGATTCGTCATGCATGAATTTGGGGCGGACGCGGATGCGCACACCATCCGTGACTTGCTCATATTGAGGAGGAGGAACCCGTCTGCCCATTCAATAAAATTCGATCCAATTCGTTCACACACTGTTAAGGGCGTGGGTCAAATCCATTACAAGATCGTCAGAATCCTCCAGTCCCACTGACATGCGGATCCAGCTGCGGTCCAGGCCCATCGAGGCCTGTTCCTCGTCGCTGAGCGCGCGGTGTGTGGTCGAGGACGGGTGGCAGGCCAGGGATTTGGTGTCGCCGAGATTGTTGCAGATATCGACCAATTCCAATGAATTCAGGAATCTGAACGCCTCTTCCTGACCGCCTTTCAGCGAGAAGGCAACCATGGTGCCTCCGGCGCTCATCTGGCGCTTGTGGATGTCATAGTGCGGATGATCCGGGCGATGCGGATAGCGGACGGCGGCAATGGCCTTGTGGTCCGCGATGACGTCGGCCAGACGGGCCGCATTCCGGGTCTGCTGGTCGACGCGCAGTTTCAGAGTCTCCAGGCCTTTCAGCACAACCCAGGCATTGAAGGGCGAGGCCGCCGGGCCAAGATGGCGCAGCCAGGGATCATAGACCTCTTCCATGCGGGCAGCGTCGCACAATATGGCGCCGCCCATGACACGGCCCTGGCCGTCCATGTGCTTGGTGGTGGAGTAGACGACGACATCCGCGCCAAGCTCCAGAGGCTTCTGGAGGATCGGCGTGGCGAACACATTGTCGACCACCAGCGTGGCGCCGGCCGCCTTGCAGAGCCGGGCGACGGCTTCGATGTCGACGCCGTCGAGCAGGGGATTGGCCGGGCTTTCGATCAGGACAAGCTGGCAGCCCTTGGCGATTTCGCGCTCCCAGGCCGCGAGGTCTGCGCCGTCGACAAACACGGTCTCGATCCCGAATTTCGGCATCTGGTTGGCGATGATCCAGCGGCAGGAGCCGAACAGGGCGGTGGCGGCGACGACGCGGTCGCCGGCCTTCAGCGGCGCGAGAATGGCCGTGGAAATGGCGCCCATGCCGGAGGCGGCGACGCGGCAGGCCTCTGCGCCTTCGATCAGGGCGAGACGCTGCTGCAGCATTTCGCAGGTCGGGCTGCCATAGCGGGAATAGACGAAACCGTCCTCTTCCCCGGCCATGCGGCGCATGGCCTGTTCGGCGCTGTCATAGGAATAGCCTGAGGTCAGGTAGATCGCCTCGGAGATTTCGCCATGATCGGACCGCATCAGGCCACCGCGCACCGCCTGGGTGGCGGGCTTCCAGCCCTTTTTCGCGCCCGTGTCCGAAGTATCTGCCATGACAGGTTATTCCCTTGTGTTTCCTGCAGTGCGTCTTATGCCTGAGAGGGCAAGGGGTGCAAGTGATGGCCGAAGATTCGGGTGTTTTGTCCGACCATGAAATCGAGACGCTGGTTGCCTCCGGGGCGATCCGCTCGGACCTGCCGCTGGAAGAAGGACAGGTCCAGCCGGCAAGCCTGGATCTGCGCCTCGCCGAGGATGCCTACCGGCTGAGGGCCAGCTTCCTGCCGGGCAAGGACCGCACCGTCGCCGAAATGCTGCAGGAGCCGGGCATCCACATGCACCGGATTGACCTGACCAAGGAAGGCGCGGTGCTGGAGACCGGCTGTGTCTATCTGGTGCCATTGATGGAATCGCTGCGCCTGCCGGCCGGCATTGCCGCGCGGGCCAATCCGAAAAGCTCGACCGGGCGGATCGACGTGTTCACGCGCCTCGTGACCAATCGCTCGCGTGCCTTTGATGAAGTGCCGACCGGCTATTCCGGGCCGCTCTATCTGGAGGTCAGCCCGCGTACCTTCCCGATCATGGTGCGGCCGGGCGACCGGCTGGCGCAAATCCGCTTCAAGCGGAAGAAGCCGGAGACGCTGAAGGAGAAAATCGTCTCCATCGACCTGGAATCGGCTGGGGATCAGCCGGTGGGCTGGCGGGCCAAGCATCATTCCGGGATCGTGGATCTGCGCGGCATCGGCGCCCATGAGGCGGGCCAGTTCTGGGAGCCGGTCTGGCCGCGCGACGGGCGGATCGTGCTCAATCCCGAGGAATTCTACATTCTTGTCAGCCGGGAGACGGTAAAGGTCGGCGCGATGGAGGCGGCAGAGATGGCGCCCATCGCCCCGGAACTGGGTGAGTTCCGCGCGCATTATGCCGGTTTCTTCGATCCGGGGTTCGGCACCAATACGGGCGGCAGCCGCGCCGTGCTGGAAGTGCGCTCGCGCGATGTGCCCTTCATCCTGGAAAATGGCCAGCCGGTTGCCAAACTGGTCTATGAAGGCATGGCCTCAAGGCCGAAGGGCCTGTATGGCGGCAAGGGCTCGAACTATCAGGGGCAGGGCCTGAAACTGTCGAAGCATTTCCGAATCTGAAGGCGCGCACCATGAAGCTGCATTATTCTGCCACCTCACCCTATGCCCGGAAGGTAAGGGTGCTGATCATCGAGCAGGGCTTGCAGGCCGCAGTGGAGTTGGTTCGCGCCGACCCGATGGCAGAGAATGCCGCCTCGAAGATCGGCAATCCGCTCAGCAAGGTGCCCTCCCTGGAACTGGAGGATGGCACGCATCTCTTCGACAGTCCGGTGATCTGCGAATACCTTGATCATATGGCCGGCGGGGAACCGCTGTTGCCGGTTGAGGGCGCGCGGCGCTGGGAGGTGCTGAAGGCACAGGCGCTGGGCGATGGCATCCTGGACGCGGCGCTCAGCCTGGTCATGGAATCGCGCAGGCCGGACGCGCAGCAATCGGAGTTCTGGCAGGCGCGGTGGATTTCCGCAATTCATCGCGGTGTGGACGATATTGCCGATGATGTCCGGGCTGATGACGCCGTGTTCGACCTTGGCCGGATCAGCTATGCCTGCGCGCTTGGCTATCTGGATTTCCGCCTGCCGGATCTCGACTGGCGCGCTCCGCATCCGGGACTGGCGGACTGGTTCTCGGACATGTCCGGCCGGGAGAGTTTCGCCCTGACCGCGCCGCCGGAATAGGCCGGGTCTTCGAAGGGTGCCTGAAGGAGAAAGAGATCATCCTTCGGCATCCGGCTTACCCCTTTGCCTTCACAAGGTCGCGATAGACCACGCAGGCGCCGGTGCGGGGTTCATCCGGGGCGACCAGCTTGACCATTTCCGCCGCGACCTCTTCCGGGGTCGGAAGGGTCATCGGGTCTTCGCCCGGCATGGCTTCGGCGCGCATGCCGGTGCGGGTGCCGCCGGGATCGAATATGTTGGCGCGCAGTTTCATGTTCTCGTTCTCGTCCGCCCAGCCGATCACGAGCGCTTCCAGCCCTGCCTTTGCGGCCTGATAGGGCCCCCAAAAGGCGCGGGGATTGCGGGCCACGCTGGAAGTGACGAACACGGCGCGCGGTGCCTCTGACTGGTGCAGCCAGGGCGACAGGGCGCGGATCAGATGAAAGTTCGCATTCAGGTTGACCGCGATGGTTTCCTCGAAGCTGCGCGGACCACAGGTTTCGAGCGGGCCGAGCGTGCCGAGGATTCCGGCATTTGCCACGAGGCCATCGAGGCGGCCGAAGCGCTCTCCGATCACCTTGCCCAGCGTCTCGATGCCCTTGGTGTCTTTCAAATCCATCGGCACAAGGACAGCTTCGCTGCCGAGGGCGCGGATTTCGTCATCCAGCTTCTCGAGCGCGGCCTTCGAGCGCGCAATGGCAATGACGATATCGCCCTGGCGGGCGAGGTGGAGCGCAGCGGCGCGGCCAATGCCCCGGGAGGCGCCGGTGACGAGGATGAGGCGGGGAGTGTCAGTCATGGAAGCGCTTTGGCGGGATTATGCATCGTCCAGCAGGGAGAGCTGGCGTTCCTTGTCGGACTCGGCATGTTCATTGTCGACCAGTGGGGTCGGATAATCTCCGGTGAAGCAATGGTCGGAGAATTGCGGTTGCATCGGGTTGCGCTGCGGCTCTCCGATCGCCGTATACAGGCCGGGCACCGAGAGGAAGCCGAGTGAGTCGACCTTCAGTTCCCTGACCATTTCCTCGTGCGTGTGGATGGCGGCGAACAATTCGGACTTGGCCGCCATGTCGATGCCATAGAAATCCGGGTTCACGATGGGCGGGCTGGCCGAGCGGAAATGAATTTCCCGCGCGCCGGCCTCGCGCACCATCTGGACAATCTTCTTCGACGTATTGCCGCGCACGATGGAATCGTCGACCAGGATCACGCGCTTGCCTTCCAGCACGGCACGGTTCGGGCTGTGCTTCTTGGAAACGGCGCTCTGGCGGCCGGTCTGGGTCGGCTGAATGAAGGTCCGCCCGACATAATGGTTCCGGATGATGCCCATCTGGAAGGGGATGCCGGAGGCTTCGGAAAAGCCGAGCGCGGCCGGCACGCCGGAATCCGGCACCGGCACGATGACATCGGCGTCGGCCGGCGTCTCCGCGGCCAGCTGATGGCCCATGCGGCGGCGCACCTCATAGATGGAACGCCCCTGCACGATGGAGTCCGGACGGGCGAAATAGACGTATTCGAAGACGCAGGGGCTGGTCGGGCGCTGCGGCGCGAACCGGTAGGATTCGACGCCCTTCTCGCTGATCACGACAATTTCGCCATTGTCGATCTCGCGCACGAAATCCGCGCCGATAATGTCGAGCGCGCAGGTCTCCGAGGCCAGCACATAGGCGTCGCCCAGCTTGCCGAGGATCAGCGGGCGCAGGCCCACCGGATCGCGTGCGCCGATCAGCTTCTTGCCGGTCAGGCCGACCAGGGCATAACCGCCCTCGATCTTCTGGAGCGCATCGATCAGGCGATCGAGGAAGCGCTTGCCCGTGCTGCGGGCGACCAGGTGCAGGATGACTTCGGTGTCCATCGTGGACTGGAAGATCGCGCCATCCTTGACGAGGTCATGGCGCAGCTTGCGGGAATTGGTCAGATTGCCATTGTGCGCCACCGCGAACCCGCCGCCGGCGAGGTCTGCGAAGATCGGCTGCACGTTCCGCAGCATGGTGCGGCCCTGTGTGGAATAGCGGTTGTGACCGATGGCGGCGTGGCCGGGCAGGCGCGTGCGGAGGTCTCCGCCGAAATGCTCGCCCACCATGCCAAGGTGACGTTCCGAGGGGAAGCGCTTGCCGTCAAAGGTGATCATGCCGCAGGCTTCCTGCCCGCGATGCTGGAGGGCATGCAGGCCCAGCGCTGTCAGCAGGCTGGCTTCATGATTTCCGAAGATACCGAAGACGCCGCATTCCTCGCGGGGCTTGTCGTCATCATGATCGAAGAGGACCATTTGAGACGCACCTCCTGAGCGACAGTATTGCGACACGCGCCTAATGCCTTGTTTCGGCCTCCAAGGGAAGGGCGGCTTGCACATCTTTTCCGACTTTTGACGCGTTGTCGTTCACATAGTCCGCCATTTCCTTCAGCGGCGGATAGGTCATCGAGTTGCGGATGAAATCGGGAATGCGGCTTTCCTCCAGGGCCAGGTTCAGGAGTACGGCAAAGAACACCAGCGCGATGGCGCCGCGGGCGATGCCGAAGAAGAGGCCGGCGAAATGGTCGAACATGCCGATGCCGTCGGCGCCCTGGATGTTCTTCGACAGGCGCTGGCCGAACCAGGCTACCAGAACATAGACCAGGATGAAGGCAAACACGACAAGCGCCAGATCGCCGAGCAGGGGATCGACCCCTTCCGGCACCAGCGTGCGCACGCCGTCTGCAAAGAAGCGCCGCGCATAGAAGGCGGCCGCCAGCGCGGCGATGAAGGATCCGAGTGTTGCGATTTCCCTGAGAAAGCCCCTGGCGAAGGCCATGATCGCCGAAATCACGATGACTGCGACGGCGATGGCATCAAAAGCTGTAATGGACTCAAGCATTCTGGGCGTCCGGGGCGAGAAGTTGGGCAAGATCGATAAGCCGTTTAATCGGGGTGATCGTCAAGCCATCGACTGAAGTCGGGCTGCCTTCGGGCACATAGGCATGGGTAAAGCCGAGGCGCACGGCTTCCTTCAGGCGCTGTTCCATCCGGGCCACCGGACGCACCGCGCCGGACAGGGCGACTTCGCCGAAGAAGACGCTGCGTTCGGGCACCGGCGTGTCGGCGAGGGAGGTTAGCAGGGCTGCTGCTGCGCCGAGATCGCCCGCCGGCTCGCCGATGCGATAGCCGCCCGCGACGGAGAGATAGACATCCATGCCGGACAGGCTGATGCCGCAGCGTGCTTCCAGCACGGCCAGCAGCATGGCCAGACGTCCGCCATCCCATCCCACCACGCTGCGCCGGGGCGTGCCATAGGCGGATTTGGCGACCAGGGCCTGCACTTCGGCCAGCACGGGGCGGGAGCCTTCCATGGCCGCGAAGACGGCGGCACCGCCCTCTGCATCCCCATCGGCCGACAGGAACAGGGCCGACGGCTCCTTGGCCGGGGCGAGGCCATATTGGTGCATTTCGAAGATGCCGATTTCGTCGGTCGGGCCGAACCGGTTCTTCACCGCACGCAGGATGCGGAACTGGTGGCCGCGTTCGCCTTCGAAATAGAAGACCGCATCGACCATGTGCTCCACCACGCGGGGGCCGGCAATGTTGCCTTCCTTTGTCACGTGCCCGACAAGCACCAGCGCGCACCCGGATTTCTTGGCCCAGCGGGTCAGCTCCTGCGCGCAGGCGCGAACCTGGCTGACCGAGCCGGGGGCAGCCTCCAGACTGTCGGACCACATGGTCTGGATGGAATCGATCACGACGAAGTCCGGATTGGCGGCCTTCAGCGCCGACAGGATCTTGCGAAGGTCGGTTTCCGTGGCGAGCTGAACCGGGCTTTCGGCGACTTTCAGACGCTTGGCGCGTTCCTGGATCTGGGCGGCGGCTTCCTCGCCGGAGACATAGACCGTCTTCACGCCATTGCGGGCGAGGCGCGCGGCGACCTGAAGCAGCAGGGTCGATTTGCCGATGCCCGGATCGCCGCCGATCAGCGTGGCGGAGGATGGCACGATGCCGCCGCCAAAGACGCGGTCGAGTTCCTCAACCCCCATCACGATGCGGGCCGGCGTTTCCGTCTCGGCATTCAGGGCGACGAATTCCGCCTTGGATGAGCGTTTGGTGCCGGCCTTGGGCGCGGCGAGTCCGCCCGGCGTGCCGCCGGCGGTTTCCTCAACCAGCGTGTTCCATTCTCCGCAGCCATTGCACTTGCCACTCCATTTGGAGTGAACCTCGCCACAGGATTGGCACACAAAGGCAGTCGTCGCGGTCTTGGCCATGGCTAATGAGATATGAGGGTTCGCGGTGAGGGGGAAGGGGCTGCGTTCATCCGCCCCCTCCGTCAGTCGGCTTCTTCACCGTCTGCCACCTCGCCCGCAGGCGGAGGCGGATCGGCGACAGATTTTCCAAGACAGGCGAAGGGCGCGACTCCGTCCGGCATCTTGCCATTCACCAACCGCACAGCGCGGGCCGGGCCGCGCGCATTGCCTGCGGTGAAGGCGAAGCTGCCGTCCAGCACGTCCACATTGCGCTGATAGAACGGGATGTATCCCGATAGCAGCCGTTTCGACAGGGTGGGCTGGAACTCGAACCGGCCGGTCGAGGCGCGGCGATGGCCTTCGAACCGTCCGGTCAGGCTGACCTTGTTGATCTCCTTCGTCCCGACCAGCCGGACCGGAAACCGGGCGGAGGCGGGGATGGCGGCGAAGGCTTCCTGTATCTTTTCGCCATCGCCGACCACCGGGGCCGACAGGGGATCATCCGAGAGGAAGACGCGCCAGGCGAGATGCAGGCCTTCATAGCGCGTCAAATCTGCCTGTTCGGTACAGGTGTCGATGTGCCATTCGCCATCGAGCCGGAACTTCTCGTATTGCAGCCAGCCGGTGAACGCCAGAGAGACGGCGGTGAAGGCCACCGAGATATATTTGATAAAGTCCATCATGGCGTTTCCCCCCGCATGCACCGGGGATAGCGCCCGAAGATCAGGTGCGGGTCAAGTAGCGGGCCAGGCTTTGAGCCGTCTGGGGATGTTCTTTTCGGTTGCGCGCAAAGCAACAGGTCTTGTCATCCCGGAAATGGCGAAGCCATTGTCCGGGACCCGTTCCAGCGGCAGCGCCAAGGGTCCCGGATAAACGCGGTGCGTTTTCCGGGATGACAAAAATGGAGTGTGTGTACCTGGCCGTGTTCGTCGTAGCTGCCTAAATCGCCGGCTGGATCGGGCCGTCGGCGCGTCCGTGTACGAATTGGTCGACATGGTCGTTGCCGCTATTGTCGATGATGTTTGCCGGGCCGTGCCAGATGATCTTGCCTTCGAACAGCATGGCGATGTTGTCGGCAATCTTGCGGGCCGAGGCCATGTCATGCGTGATCGAGACCGCCGCCGCGCCGAGGCCGCGCACCTGTTCGAGGATCAAATCATTGATGGCATCTGCCGTGATCGGATCAAGGCCGGTGGTCGGCTCATCAAAAAAGATCAGGTCCGGCTTTGAAATGATGGAGCGGGCTAGCGAGACGCGTTTCTGCATGCCGCCGGAGATTTCCGCCGGATAGAGATCGGCCACATCCGGGCCGAGGCGCACTTTCTTCAGCGTCTCGATGGCCTGTTCCTTGGCGTCCTTGCGGCGCATCTTGTCGACCTGCAGAAGGCGGAAGCCGACATTCTCCCAGACGGTGAGGGAGTCGAACAGCGCACCGGACTGGAACAGCATGCCGATGCGGGCGCGCATCTTTTCGCGCGTGCGGCCGGTAGCCTTGGTGACATCCTGCCCGTCGAAGAAGATCTTTCCGGCGGTCGGTGTCATCAGGCCGAGCGCGTTCTTCAGCATGACCGATTTGCCGGAGCCGGAGCCGCCGAGAATGACGAGGCTTTCGCCCTTCTGCACTTCGATATCGACGCCCTTCAGGACCTGCTTGGACCCGAAGGATTTCTGGACGTTTTCAAGTCTCAGTATGGGCGTGCTCACAGGCCGATCTCCACGAACAGGGTGGACATGAGATAGTTGGCGGCCAGCACGAGCACGGCGGCGCCCACCATGGAGAGCGTCGCCGCGCGACCGACACCGGTTGCGCCCGCCTCTGACCGGTCGCCCTGATAGCAGCCCATGATGGCGATGACGGCGCCGAATACGACCGCCTTGATCAGGCCCACCAGAACATCCTCATTGGTCAGGAAGTCGAGCGTGTTGCGCAGGTAAGTGGTGGAGTCGAAATCGAGCGCATAGACGCTGACCAGCCAGCCCCCCATGATGCCGATGATGTCCGCCACCAGCACGAGCAGGGGAAGGGCGATGATGGCGGCGAGAAAGCGCGGCGCGTAGAGATAGCGATAGGGCGAGGCGGACAGCGTTTCCAGTGCATCGATCTGTTCGGTGACGCGCATGGCCCCGATCTCTGCCGAGATGCCCGCCGAGACGCGCCCGGCCAGCATCAGGCCGGTAATCGTGGCGCCAAGCTCGCGCGTGATGCCGAGCACGACAATGCTGGGCACGAATTGCTCCGCGCCATAGCGGCTGCCGCCCTCATAGATGTTGAGCGCCAGCGCCGCGCCGATGAAGACCGCCGACAGGCCCACAACCGGCAGGGAATAGAAGCCGATATTGACGACCTGCCGCCAGACCTGGCCGGGATACCAGCGCGGGGTAAAGGCTGCGAATTTCACGCGGCTGGCAAATACGGTCAGCCGGCCGATCTCGGCGAAGAAGCCGAGCACCGCAGCGCCGATCCATTGCAGGGGATTGGGCACCCCACGCTTAGACGTAGAAACGTTCGACACGGTTGCTGAGTCCTGTAAGCAATTCATACCCTAGCGTGCCAGCGCGCGCCGCTTGATCTTCGAGTTTGGCATGCGGGCCGAGGAATTCAACGCGCGCACCTGTTTTTGCCGCTGCCTGTGCCTTTGAAACATCAATCGTGATGAGATCCATCGAAATGCGGCCGAGGACGGGGCAGGGCGCGCCGTCCAGATATCCGATCAGCGCATTGCTGCCGGCGCGCGGCATGCCGTCGGCATAGCCGAGCGCCACCGTGGCAAGCATGCGATCCTCTTCGAGCCTATGCGTTGCGCCATAGCCGACCGTGTCTCCCGCCCGCGCCCGGAACACGCTGAGAATGCGCGCATCCAGCGTCACGCCGGGCGACAGCGCGACGTGTCCGGGTGCGTCCGATCCGCCATACAGGGCAATGCCGGGACGGGTCAGGTCGAACGCGTAGGCCCCGCCCAGATAACAGCCTGCGGAATTCGCCAGGCTTGCCGGCGTGTCCGGGAAGGCATTGGCGATCCGGGTGAAGCGGTCGAGTTGGGCCTGATTCAGCGGATGATCCGGTTCGTCCGCGCAGGCCAGATGGCTCATCACCAGAACCGGCTGCAGCTTCTTCAGGGCATCAAGATGGGTTTCGATCATGGCTGGCGGCAGGCCGAGACGGTTCATGCCGGTGTCGAAGTGCAGCGCGCAGGGGCCGCGGCCCTCGCGGGTCCACAGCGCCACCTGATCCTCGCTGGACAGGACCGGCGTCAGCGAGGCTTCGCGATAGGACCGCATGTCCCCGGCGGCCGGACCGTTGAGCACGAAGATGCGCCGCGCCTGTCCCAGGGTCCTGCGGACCATCACGCCCTCTTCGACATGCGCGACGAAGAACGTGCTGCAGCCAGCCTTCGACAGCGCGTCGGACACCCTGGCCGCGCCGAGACCATAGCCATTCGCCTTCACCACGGCGGCGGTGGTTGCACCGGGGTGCAGCTGGTCAATCGCCTGCCAGTTGGCAACAATATGGGACAGGTGGACCGTGGCGCGGGGGCGGAAGCTCATGGAACACTCCGATAGAAGCGTTTGACCGGCCTGTCATCCACACAAAGCCGTCATTGCCGCTCCTGATGGGCCAGCCAGGCCGAGCCCTTCATGTTCCAGACCGGCGTGAAGAACACCATCCAGAGGATCAGCAGGATCATGCCGCCTGCCGGGACAATGGCGATCTTCTGCGGGCCGAACAGGTCGACGAGTGCACCCATGATGGCGGCGCCAAATGGCGCACCCGCCATGAAGCCAAGCTGGTAGATCGACAGGACACGCGCCAGTTTCTCCTTCGGCGCGGCGTCCTGCACGATCGAGCGGCTCATCGCGATGGAGATGCCGGCCGCCAGACCCCAGACGAAGACAATGCCGAGGAAGGCATAGTGCGGCACGCGCCACATCATGGCGAGGATGCTGACCGAAGCGAGGAATTGCGCGATCAGCAACAGGCGGCCCTGCCGCTTGATCCGCTTGAAAATGGACAGGACAACCGAGGAGACGAAGGCGCCCATCCAGAAGGTGACGAACATGTCCCGGATGCCATCCGAGCCGAAGCCGTAGACATCCCGGTTCACAATCGGGAGCACGACGAGGAAGGCGCCGATCACGAAAATGCCGACGCCGAACATCAGGGCGGTCATTGCCCACAGCTTGCCATCCGACCGGACCGCGTGGAAGCCTTCGGCAATGTCGCTGAAGGCGGCTTTCACGCCCCGCCCACTGGCGACGACCTGCCGGCCCCGGCCCAGCCAGAGCGCAAAGCCTGCGCCCAGCGCCAGGATGATGCCTTGCACGGCCAGCAATTGCTCGGCCGGGATGGGGCCGATGCCGAAGCCGCCCAGCCAGTCCGGCATCTGGGTGCGCTTGTCGGCATAGCCGCCGACGATCAGCCCGCCGATCTGTGCCAGGAATTGCGCCATCGTGGCCAGTGTCACACCCAGTTGCAGCGTCACGCCGGAGCCGACCCGCATGCGCCGCTCGACCACTTCGTTCACGATGGAATCACGGGCCGGCATCATGAAGGCCCCGACCGTGCCGATGGTCAGGCCGTAGATGATCATGGCGGGATAGGAAAGCTCGCCGCGCGCCACGGCCAGCGCCAGGAACAGGGCGGGGGTGGCCGCCAGCAGGTGCAGGATGATCAGCAGCCGCTTGCCGTCCGCCCGTTCGGCCACCACGCCGCCGATCAGCAGGAAGATGACCGACGGGGCCGACAGCGCCATATTGGCCAGGCCGAGCGCCAGCCCGTCCATGTGCAGATGTTCCTGTCCGGTGATCAGATAGGGGAACAGTACCATCTGCAGGCCAAAGGCCATGAACCAGCTGAGCTGGACCATCAGATAGGCAGGCAGTTCGATCTTGACGCCGCGGCGCAGGCGGCGGGCACGCCAATGGTTTGCCGTGGCCAGAAGGGATGCGCCGGCGCCGATCGCCTCGCTGACCCCGCTGACGGGCGAGGAGATATCCTCGGCCGCGTCCTCGGCCATCTCGTCGATCAGGTCTTCCATCTTGTCTGACATGCCCACTCCGGAACAATTGGCGGGACTGTATGGAGGCGGCCCCGATAAGGAAAGCCCCCGGCCTTGCGACACATGACGCCCAATGTCCATGACCGATGCGCAAGAAACGGGTGGGTCGCCATCCGGTGATATGCTGATCTCGTTGCGGAAAGGGAGACCATACATGACATCTCAACTGCACCGCGCCGCCGCCTTCGAAGCGCTCCACACGCGACCCGGCATGTTCCTGATGCCCAATCCCTGGGACGTTGCGTCTGCGAAGCTCCTCGCCGGGCTCGGCTTTGAGGCGCTGGCCACGACCAGTTCCGGATTTGCCGCCACCGGGGGGCGCGCCGACTATCAGGTGACGCGTGACATGACGATGGCCCATATCCGCACCCTGGCCGAGGCGACGTCGCTGCCCCTGAGCGCAGATCTGGAAAACGGCTTCGGAGATCGTCCGGAGGATTGCGCCGAGACGATCCGGCTCGGCGCAGAGGCGGGGCTTGTGGGAGGATCGATAGAGGACTTCACGGGCAATCCGGCGGAGCCGCAATATCCGCTTGAAGCGGCTGCAGATCGCGTCCGGGCGGCAGTCGAAGCCGCGCGGTCGCTGCCCTTCCGCTTCATGCTGACCGCGCGGGCCGAAAATTTCTTCACCGGCATTCCGGACCTTGCCGACACGATCCGTCGGCTGCAGGCGTACCAGGAAGCCGGGGCCGACATTCTGTACGCGCCCGGCCTGCGCTCGCTTGCCGATATCCGAAGCGTCATATCGAGCGTTGACCGGCCGGTAAATGTGCTGGCGCGGCCGAAGGCGTTGCCGGTGAGCCTGCAGGATTTGCAGGCGGCGGGCGTGAAACGGATCAGTCTCGGGCCGCTCCTGTTCAACACCGCCTATGGCGCACTGGTCGCAGCGGGCACGGAGCTGCTTAAGACCGAAGGGTTCGGGTTTGCAGGCCTTGCGCGCTCCGGAGACGAACTGATCGCCATGATGGCGAAAGCCTGACATCGATCGGTGTCACGGGATCTTCGCGCACAGCTCAGTTGCCACGCGGGCGGGCTATGGTTAGCTTCGGCCTAACCGCCCACCGGCAAAAGGTATGTAGAATGCAGCTGTTCCGGCACATTGTTAGTTGGGCCCTGGCCCTGTTCCTCATCGCCATGTTCCTGCATGCCACGCTGCATCCGCTGCCCAATCCGCCGGAAGGCATGGTGAAATTCTTCGATCCGCCCAGTGAGAACATCGTCTTTCAGACCATTGCCACCAAATCCGGCATCAGCCTGTACGAGCCTGCCGGACGGGTTGTGGTCGGCGCGATCGAACTGGTCGCGGCCCTGTTCCTGTTCCTGCCGATGACCCGGCGGTTTGGCGCCTTCCTGTCGGCCGGCATATTGGGCGGCGCCGTGGCGATGCACCTGTCGCCCTGGCTCGGCCGGGAAGTGCCGCTGTCGCTGAACCCGCAGGAAACCGCCACCGATGGCGGCATGCTGTTCATGCTGGCCATTGTCATGCTGGTCTGCAGCCTGCTGCTGATGGTTGTGCATCCCGGGACGAAATCGCGCGACTGAGTCTGGCCGGGCCGTCTCCACACACCGTTAACCGTTTGCTGCAAGAGTTTTGCACACTTCAATGACGGCCAAACGGATGGAAAACCCCTTGGAGCCCCTGCAGACGCAACCGGTCGGGCGTGCGCGCACCGCCCTGTTTCGTCGTTTGCTGGACCTGGTCGCGATGCCGGCCTCCCGGCTTGCGCATCAGGATCGCCACATGGTGGGCGACATCCTGCTGGAAATGCTGTTCCATGCAGAGGAAAGCGACCGCGAAATGTGTGCCCGCCGCCTCGCGGATCATCGCGAGGCCCCCAAGCGCGTGCTGCGCTATCTCGGCCAGTGTTCCTATTCAGTCGCCCGCCACGTTCTGGAGCACAATGAAGGCTTTGACGCCTGCGACCTGCGGGAAATCAGCATGTCGGGCGCAGCCGATCACCGGCTCGCCGTGGCGCAACGCAAGCAGGTGCCGGATTCGGTGTGCGAGTACCTGGCCGAATTCGCGGAGATCCCCGCAGTCAAGGCCATGCTGGCCAATAACGGGGCCATCCTGCCGGAACAGGCCATTGACAAGCTCATCCTGCGCTCGCGGGACGAAAAGAGCCTGTGCCCGCTTCTGGTCGAACGGCTGGAAACCAAGCCGTCCCAGGCCATGGCCATGTTCTGGTGGAGCGATGCGGCGACCCGCCGGAAGATTCTCCAGCGTCATGCCGCAGACCGTCTCGAAGTCATCGATACCTGCCGTGACGTGTTCGAACTGGCCGCTGAGGAAAACTGGTCCGATCCGGTCACCCGCAAGGCCCTGCAACTGATCGAACGCCGCCAGCGCAATCGGGGCGCCATCGACAAAAGCCCGTATGACAGTCTGGAAGATGCCATCAACGCATCGGCGCTGAACGGGCTGGATTCGGAACTGGCGCAGGAAATCGGCTATCTGGCCGGCCTGAAGCCGGTGACGGCGGCCAAGATCCTGTCCGACAAGGGCGGGGAGGGGATTGCCGTCCTCTTCAAGGGCACTGGCGTCAGCCGGGACTTCCTGCCAGTCCTGTGGACCGGGCTGAAACGCTCTCTGGAAACGGAAGATGGCAGCCTCGACCCGGACTTTGCCCGGGTTGCGGAAATCTACGAGATCATGACCGTTGCGAAGGCGCAGACCACGCTGCGCTATTGGAACTGGTCCCTGTCGACGGCCTATTCACCGAGCGCCCTGGCCTCGACGATGGAAGACGAGCCGGCCAATGAGGATTCCAACTTCTCCTCGCCCCAGCGCACGGCCCGCCTCGTTTTTGGCAGGTAAGCACAGAAAACCGTCCGAATTGCCCTTTCCAAGATGCACGCAGGCCATTAGGTCAAGGCGTTCATTGTCTTGGGTCTTCGATGAAAGGGGCACGCGTGGCGTACTTTCTGGGGTTGCTGATCGCCTTGGTCGGTTTCTGGCTGGGCATGTCGGGCCATTATTCACCACTCCTGCTGTCGCTGGGCGCAGTCTCGGTGGCCGTCTGCCTGATCCTTGCCTACCGACTCGACATCATTGACCGTGAAGGCGCGCCCTATGTCCGCATTCTCGGCTTCGCGCTTTATTTTCCCTGGCTGATGAAGGAAATCGTCAAGGCGAACTGGACGGTCGTGAAGGCCTGCCTGAAGGCCGAGATGGATATTGCGCCTGCGCTTGTGAAAGTGAAGACCGGCTGCGAGACCGACCTGGCCAAGGTCACGTTCGCCAATTCCATCACGCTGACGCCGGGCACGGTGACGGTCGAGGTCGAGGGCGACAAAATGCTGGTGCACGCCCTGTACGAACAGGAAGCCCAGCCGGAAGCCTTCGCCGAGATGGACCGGCGTGCGCGCGAAGCCGCCGACGGCAAGAGGAGACCCGCATGATTGCCGCTGCCCTGATTGCCGTCCTGTTCGGCATGCTGCTCCTGCTGATCCGCGCGATTGCCGGGCCGACGCTGTATGACCGCGTGCTGGCCGTGAACTCGTTCGGCACGAAGACAGTGCTGGCGCTCGGCCTGCTCGGATTCGTCATGGGCCGCCCGCAATTCCTCGACATCGCGATCCTGTATGCGCTGATCAACTTCGTTGCGACCATCGCGATCCTGAAATTCTTCCGCTACCGGTCGTTCCAGGTGCCGCTCGTGCGCCGCGGCCAGGGAGGTGGCAATGGCTGATTTCTTCGCAAACCTTCCGGTCTGGTGGGAGATTGTCCGCTATCCGCTGGGCAGCGCCCTGTGCCTGGCTGGCGCCATTCTCTGCGTCATCGGCACGGTCGGCGTGCTGCGCTTTCCGGATTTCTACACCCGCCTGCACGCGGCCAGCATCACCGACACGTCCGGCGCAACGCTGCTTCTGCTCGGCATGGCCATGCTGGCACCGGACTGGATGGTCGTCAGCAAGCTGGTGGCGATCTTCGTCTTCATCTACCTGACCAGCCCGGCCTCGTCGCATGCTGCCGCCAACGCAGCGCACACAGCCGGCTTGCAGCCGTTGATCGGGCCGGTCGACACGCATGACAAGGAAGGGATGGAGTCCTGATGGCCATGAGTGAACCCGATATCGGTCTCGCGCTCGTCAACATTGTCCTTCTGGGCCTGTTGTTCGTTGTGGCGATCTCCATCGCCCGCCTGCGCAGCCTGTTCGCAATCGTGATGCTGTCCGGCATCTACTCGCTCGTTTCCGCGGCCTGGTATGTCGCCGTGGACGCCGTCGATGTCGGCTTCACCGAAGCGGCGGTCGGCGCGGGCATGTCCACCGCCGTCCTTCTGGGCGCCATGCTGCTGACATCGCGCACGGCCAAGCCCGAGAAGACGCTGAAACAGCTCGGGCCGCTCCTGGTCTGCATCGCGACGGGGATCATGCTGATCTACGCCACCGTGGACCTGCCGGCCGTGGGCGATCCCAATTCCCCGGCCAATACGGGGGTCGGCCTGACCTATCTGCAAGTGGCCTGGTACGACACCGGCATCGAGAATGTCGTCACGCCCGTGCTGGGCAGCTATCGCGGGTTCGACACGCTGGGCGAGACGACCGTGGTTTTCGTGGCCGGCATCGCTGTGGCCCTGCTGCTCGGCTTCGGCGAGCGGTCCCTGGCGGAAACCATCCGCAATGAAGACAAGAACCTGCCCAAGGCAAACAGGGCTTCCGACAAGGAAGATGAGGAGGCAGACGCATGAAAAGCGACCATCACGTCATCCTGCGCGTCATCACCAAGACGCTGATCCCGGTCATCGTCCTGTTCGGACTGTACGTTCAGTTCCATGGCGATTTCGGTCCCGGTGGCGGCTTCCAGGCCGGAGTGATCCTGGCCGTGGCCGTGATCCTCTACGCGCTGGTCTTCGGAGTGCCGTCGGCCATGCGGGCCGTGCCGCCCGCCTTCACCCGTTCGGTCGCCGCCGTGGGTGTGCTCCTGTATGCCGGGGTCGGCTTCTGGGCCATGCTGCAAGGCGGCCAGTATCTTGAATATCAGGCACTTTTCCAGGAGGAGCCCGGCGGCCATCATGGCCAGCATGTCGGCATTATCCTGATCGAACTCGGCGTTCTGTTCGGCGTGTCCGGCGCCATGCTGACCATCTTCTACGCCTTTGCCGGCCGCGTGGCCGAAATCCGCGACGAGGACTGGTAGGCCGATGCTGGAATTCATTCTCGAACGTGCGAATTACTGGGCGATCATCGGCCTGATGATGATCGGCCTCTACATCACTTTTGCTTCCGGAAACCTGATCAAGCGCCTGGTGGGCCTGTCCCTGTTCCAGACCTCGATCTGCCTGTTCTATGTCACGCTCGGCATCGTTGCCGGAGGCACCGCACCGATCCTGATGGACCCGGACAAGCCCGGCGGTCATGGCGGCGGCCATGGTGACGCGCATGGCGCGGGCGAGGCGCATGCCGCGCTGGACGCCGTGCTGACGGCCGCTCCAACCGGCGATCGCGTGGCCGATCTGGCCAATGCCTATTCGAACCCGCTGCCGCATGTCCTTATGCTGACCGCCATCGTGGTCGGCGTCGCCACCCTGTCGGTCGGCCTCGCCCTGATCGTTCGCATCCGCGAGGCCTATGGCACGATCGAGAGCGACGAGGTCCGTGCCATCGACATGGAAACGGCGATTGCACAGGAAGCCGAGCAGGAAAAAGCCGAGAGAGAGGCGCTGGCATGATCCCGATGATCCTGGACGCTGCGCCGCGCTGGGCGCTTCTGCACGCGCCGGCGCTGCTGATCATGGTGCCGCTCTTCCTGGCGCCGCTACTGGCCATCCTGCCGAGCGGTCGCCTGTCCTGGCTGACCAGCATCTTCGCAACGGCCTTCTCGCTGTTCTGTGCCCTGATCCTGGTGGCGCAGGTGCAGGTCTCCACCGGGGGCGTGGTGGGCTATGATGTCGGCCGCTGGCCGGTGCCGATCGGCATTACGCTGCGGGTCGATGCCCTGAACTCGATGATCCTGCTGCTGGTGTCCGCCATCGGCGTCCTGGCCACGATCTTCTCCTGGCCGACCGTCAAGGCGGAGATCCCGGAGCGCAAGCACCCGCTGTTCTATTCCGCCTTCCTTGTCTGCTTTGCCGGCCTGTGCGGCGTGGCCATCACCGGCGACGCCTTCAACCTGTTCGTCTTCCTCGAGATTTCGTCGATTTCCACCTATGTCCTCGTCGCGCTCGGGGCAGGGCGGGACCGCCGGGCCCTGCCGGCCGCGTTCAACTACCTCATCATGGGCACGCTGGGCGCCAGCTTCTACATCATCGGCGTCGGCTTCCTCTATTCGGCCACCGGCACGCTGAACATCGCCCAGATCGCGGAGATGCTGCCGGGACTGGCCGGCAATCGCAGCGTCGAGGCGGGCTTTGCGTTCATCATTGTGGGCCTGGGCCTGAAGGCTGCCGTCTGGCCGCTGCACCAATGGCTGCCGAACGCTTATGCCTATTCGCCCAGCTTCGTGACCATGTTCCTGTCGGCCACGGCCACAAAGGTCGCGCTGTATGCGCTGATCCGGTACCTGTTCACCGTCTTCCGCCCGGAATTTGCCTTCGAGCAGGCCACCTTCACCTATCTGTTGATGCCGCTGGGCCTCGCCGCAATGATCGCGTGCAGCTTCCAGGCAGTGTTCCAGACCGATGTGCGCCGGACGCTGGCCTATTCGTCGGTCGCACAAGTCGGCTACATGATCCTCGGCATTTCCGTGGGCACGATGGCGGGCGTCAGCGCCGGCCTGTTCCACCTGCTGAACCATGCCATGATCAAGGGCGCCCTGTTCATGGCGGTGGCCGGGGTCGTGCTGACCTTCCAGGGCACGACGATCCGCGACTTTGCCGGCCTTGGCCGCACCGCCCCCTGGACGATGACCGGCTTCGCGATTGCCGCCCTGTCCCTGATCGGCGTGCCGCTGACAGCCGGATTCCAGTCCAAGCTGCAGCTCGGCTATGCCCTGTTCGATCAGGGCATGTGGTGGGCCGTCATCTTCGTCGTCTTCTCCAGCTTCCTGGCGGTGATCTATATGGGCCGCATCATGGAAGCGATCTTCTTCCGGCCCCCGATCAATCCGCGCAAGTCGCGCAAGGAGGCGCCGATCCTGCTGCTGGTGCCGCTCTGGGTGCTGGCGCTGGCGAACATCTATTTCGGTATCACGACCGAACTGCCGCTGGGCCTGGCGCGTGACGCTGCGGCCGCTGCGTTCGGACTGGAGGCCTTCTGATGAGCTCTGAGCTGTTGATCTGGGCGGCCCTGTGCCTGCCGCTGCTGATTGCCGCAGGGATTGCGATCACGGGCACGTTCTCGAATGTGCGGGAAGGGGTCACCCTGGTGGGGGCCACCCTCCTGTTTGGCGTGGTCATCGCGCTGGCCAGCCAGGTGGCTGGCGGCGAGACCCCGTCCATGTATGTCGGCCAGGTGGCGCCGGGCCTGGACCTGGCCTTCAAGCTGGAACCGCTGGGCGCGCTGTTCGCCCTCGTGGCGAGCGGCCTGTGGATCGTCAATTCCTTCTATTCCATCGGCTATATGCGCGGCAATCGCGAGCGCAACCAGACGCGCTTCTACATCTGTTTCGCCATCGCCATCTTCGGCGCCATGGGCGTGGCGATGTCGGCCAATCTGTTCACCCTGTTCGTATTCTATGAAGTGCTGACCCTGTCGACCTATCCGCTGGTCGCGCACAAGGGTGATGCCGCGGCCAAGCGCGGTGGACGCATCTATCTGCTGACGCTGCTGGGCACATCGATCGGCCTGTTCCTGATGGCGCTGATGTGGACCTGGGCGCTGGCCGGACAGAATCTGGACTTCGTGCAGGGCGGCCTGCTGGCCGGTCTCAACCTGGACCCGACCGTCGCCACGGCGCTGCTGATCCTGTTTGCGTTCGGCATCGGCAAGGCGGCGCTGATGCCGTTCCATTTCTGGCTGCCCAACGCCATGGTCGCGCCAACGCCGGTGTCGGCCCTGTTGCATGCGGTGGCGGTTGTGAAGGCCGGTGTGTTCACCGTGATGAAGGTGTCGATCTACATCTTCGGTGAGGAATTGCTGAATGCGACGCCCGGCCGGGAATTCGTCCTGGGCGTGGCCTGCTTCACCATCATCGTGGCGTCGCTGGTCGCCATGACCAAGGACAATCTCAAGGCGCGGCTGGCCTATTCGACGATTGCCCAGCTGTCCTACATCACGCTCGGCGCGATGCTGGCCACGCAGGCCGGCTTCATGGGCGGCGCGCTGCAGATTGCGGCTCATGCCGTCGGCAAGATGACGCTGTTCATGTGCGCCGGGGCCATCTATGTCGCGACCGGCCTGACCAATATCTCCGACATGCGCGGACTTGGCCGCAAGATGCCGCTCGTTTTCATCGCCTTTTTCATTGCCACCCTGTCGATCATCGGCATTCCGCCCATGGCTGGGGCCTGGGCCAAGTATGAACTGATGCAGGGCGCCATCGACCGGGGCACGCATTTCGTGCCCTGGGTCCTGATCGGATCGTCCCTGCTGAACATTGCCTACCTGCTGCCGATCCCGATCCTGGCACTGATGCCCGTGCCGGGCACACCGGAACCGAAGCCGTTCAAGCGTCCGGGCGGCGCGCCCTTCTTCACCGTGGCCGCACCGGTCGTGACGGCGGGGCTGTGCATTGTCCTGTTCTTCCTTGTCGGGCCGCTGGCGGACTTCCTGTCCCCGGCCTTCGAAACGCCCGTTTCTCCTGCCTTCTCCGGAGGTCAGCCATGAGCGATAACACGCCCAATGATACCCGCGATTCCGGCGGCCGCTTCGTGAAGCGCGCGGCCGAACAGGCCCACCGGCTACACACGCCGTCCGACGATGGTGTGCATCCGATTGCGAAACTCCTGTTCGGATGGACGGAGTCGCCCCGCGCGGGAACGTTCATCTTCTGGGGCGTCGGCATCCTGTCGGCCTTCCTCATCGTGATCGACCTGGCCGTTGACCGGCACGAATATGTCCATCTCGCCGAAGCGACCGGCTTCTATGCCCTGTGGGGCTTCGCCGCCTTTGCCTTCGTGGTGCTGATGGGCTGGCCGCTGGGCCGACTGCTGCGCCGCAGCGAGGATTATTACGGCGATCCGGGCGGGCCGCCCGCCGATGTCGATCCGGACATTCCGGCCGCGCCCGACACTTCCCCGACCTATCCGCATGAAGGAGACGAGCTCTGATGACTGGACCGCTCGCCCTCCTGAACCCCGGCTGGCTGCTGATCGCGGTCGGCCTGGTCGCGCTGTTCCTGCCGGTTCGCCGCGTGCGTCAGGGGCTGACCATCGCCGCGCCCATCGTGGCCATTCTCCTGGCCTCGCTGGCAGACCGCAATATCGACCTGCTCACCGGACAGGCCCTTGGCCTCGACTTCGTCTTCTACCGGGTCGACAATCTCAGCTATATCTTCGGCCTCGCCTTCCTTCTGGCGGCGCTGCTAAACGCCATCTACGCCTGGCACACCGATGACCGGCTGCAGGATGGCATGTCCATCGCCTATGCCGGCGCGGCCGTCGCTGCGAGCTTCTCCGGCGACATGATGACCCTGTTCGTGTTCTGGGAACTGACCGCGGTCACCTCCGTCTTCCTGATCCTGAGGGCAGGGACGCGCGCGGCATATTTTGCCTCCATGCGCTATCTGGGCGTGCAGATCCTGTCCGGCGTCCTGCTGCTGGCCGGCATCGGCTATGTCTACCAGTCGCGCGGGGATCTCTCGATTTCGGCCTTCACCAGCCTCAGCGAGCCGGGCGCCATGCTCGTCTTCATCGCGCTGGGCATCAAGGCGGCCTTCCCCTTCCTGCACAATTGGCTGCAGGATTCCTATCCGAAGGCCACCGTGGTCGGCGCGGTTGTGTTGTCCGCGTTCACAACAAAGCTGGCCGTCTATGCCTTTGCGCGCATGTTCCCGGGCCAGGATGCGCTGATCTGGATCGGTGCGGTGATGACCGTATTCCCGGTCTTCTTCGCCGTGATCGAAAACGATCTGCGCAAGGTGCTGGCCTATTCGCTGAACAACCAGGTCGGCTTCATGATCTGCGCCATTGGCGTCGGCACGGCAGGCGTCGGCAATGCGCTCGCGCTGAATGGTGCAGCCGCGCACGCCTTCTGCCACATCATCTACAAGGGCCTGCTGTTCATGAGCATGGGCGCCGTGCTCTACCGTACCGGCACGACCAAGGCATCGGAGCTGGGCGGCCTGTACAAATCCATGCCGTGGACGACGATCTTCTGCATCATCGGCGCCATGTCGATTTCGGCTTTCCCGCTCTTCTCGGGCTTTGCCGCCAAGTCGCTGACCATGAGCGCCGTCGGCAAGGAGGGCCTGACCGTGGTCTGGCTGATGCTGCTGTTCGCCTCGGCCGGTGTGCTCGAGCATTCGGGCATCAAGATCCCGTACTTTGCCTTCTTCGGCCATGACAGCGGCAAACGCGTGAAGGAAGCGCCGTTCAACATGCTGCTGGCCATGGGCTTGGCCGCCTTCATCTGCATCGCGGTCGGCGTGCCGGCCATCGTGCCCGGCCTGGGCTATGAATGGCTCTACAACCTCTTGCCCTATCGCGAAGAGGCGATGGCCTATCAGCCGTTCACGCTGGACCATGTGCTGACCCAGATGCAGCTGCTGGTTCTGGCGATCTTCGCCTTTGTCATGCTGAAGCGCCTTGGCTGGTATCCGCCGGAAAAACCGGGTGTCGTGCTCGACAGCGACTGGGTCTACCGCAAGGGCGGCTATGGCCTTGTCACCTGGAGCGGCACGGTCTGGAAGAAGGCCGGCCCGGCCATGTCGGCCATCTTCTTCCGGTTGGCCGGGCGCGCCTATGACCGGATCGAGGCCACGTTCAGCCCGCGCGGAGAACTGGCGCGCGGTGGCCTGAATACCGGCATGGCAACCTGGACGGCCATCCTGCTCGGCTTCGTCCTGCTGCTCTCCTTCATCACCGCCGGTTAGGTGTTTGCCCTTGCGGCAAACATACCGGCGGTATGAAAAAATCGGCGCAACCTGTAGCAATTGCTGCGATTTTTGCGTGAGTGACACGCAATCTTAGGCTAACTCGGTGGGCTTATCTCGGAGACGGGGGTGAGCCATGCCAGACTCGAACATGCCCGCACCTCAGGGCAATGGATTGCTGGAAATGACGACACAGATCGTGTCGGCCTTTGTCAGCAACAATTCCCTGAAAGCCGAAGACCTGCCCGGTCTTGTGCGAATCGTGCACGATTCTCTGGCAGGGCTGGGTGCTGCTGCGCCGGCACCGGAGCCGCAAAAACCGGCTGTGTCGATCCGCAAATCGATTGGCGAGGACTTCCTGATCTGTCTGGAAGACGGGATGAAGTTCAAATCCCTGAAGCGTCACCTGCGCACCAAATACGACATGACCCCCGAGGAATACCGCGAGAAATGGGGGCTTCCGGCCGATTATCCGATGGTTGCGCCGGGCTATTCAAAGCAGCGCTCGATGCTGGCCAAGCAGATGGGCCTCGGCAAATCCGACAAGGAATAATATTCGCTGTTCAATACTTTTGTTTCACACCCGAAATGAAAGTATTTGGTAGGATTGGTTAAGAAAAATTCACCAAGACTCTTGATCCGCGACTCTACTCGCGCGATAGGTGATTCTATCGAATCACCTGGGGGTGACTGAAAATGACCAAACAGAATGTGTTCAAGGGCGTGACCGATTCGCAGCAGAAGCTGATCGAATACTGGTGCAGCCTGCGTGATTCGCACGGATATGTGCGACGCGATTCGATGGATCCCGGCCGGTTTTGCGCCATGCTGGCCAGCATTTCCATTGTCGAGTTCAACGAGGAAGGCGCCGGAAAGTTCCGTATCGCCGGATCGCGCCTGCGCCAGATTTTCGGCATGGAAGCGCGCGGCCGCCGGATCGAGGATGTGCTGGGCGAACATGGCGAAGCCTATTGCCTGGGCCTGGCCGCTGCCCTTGAGCGGCGCGGTCCTGTCGGGGGCAAGATCCGCCAGGAAGACGGCCGGATCCATGCCTGGCTGCGCCTGCCGCTGGCCGGGCCGGATGGCCGCCTGACCCAGGTCCTGTGCCATGACGAATTGCTCCGGGCCCAGCCGAAACAGGGCCAGCCCAAACCGGCCACACGCGAGCTGACATCCGGCCAGAACCGCGCCGCCGCCTAGGCGCGCCTGTCCCGATAGCCCGACAGACAGGCGTCGGCCCCACGCGGCCGGCGCTTTTTTCATGCCTGTGCAATCCCCTGAATCCTGTCCGACCGCAGGCAGGGAATCCCCAAGGATTACGGGTCTTCAACTTGCCGGAATAGGAAAGTTATCCTACACCGCCTGTAAGCGGGTAGTCTGCTGCCTGTCAGCACAGGAGAACGACATGCCGCAATTCGACCCGCAGAAAGACGAGGACCGCGCCTATCTGGCCGCCGCGCTGACGGCCTATGCGCTGGGCCTGAAGACCGAGGCCATTCTCAGTGCCCGCCGCCGGTCACCGGCCGAGGCTCGGGCCCGGCAGATTTCCATGTACCTGCTGCGCACGGCGCTGGGCATGAGTCTCAGCCGCGTCGCGCGGGCCTTCAATCGCGACCGAACGACCGTGGCACATGGCTGTCACCTGATCGAGGATTGCCGGGACGATCCGGATTTCGATGTCTGGCTCGAACAATTGTCGGTTGGCCTGTCGAGCGTCGTCGTGCTCGACGGTGCCGCGCTGGAGGTCTAGGCCATGCCGCGCTTGCGCCCGATGACCGATCACCGGCTTGGCCGGATCCTTGGCCGCGGCGGCATGGTTGCGCCGGTGCGCCAGGTCTATCTGGCCTATCGCGGCCCCGACACGCGCCATCAGGCCGTGGGCTGGGTGTCCCCGCACCTGATTGCCCGCCGGCTGGCGGAAGGCGGCCTGTCCCGGACGGAGCTTTATCCTGACCGGTTTGTTGCGGGCCCGGCCCTGCGCCTTGCGGGCCGTCCGCGCGCCGTTCAGCTGCCGCCTGGCTGGGAAGGTGCCGGCCGTGCGTCAGGTGGCCCACTGGCGTCCGGCCTGATGAGCGGGCGCGACGGGGTGCGCCTGCGTGCGGCGGCGGGCCGGTTCCGGGACGAGTTCCAGCGGGCCAGTTACCCGGCGGCGGGGCCTGTCCGCGCGCTGGCGCAAACGGGAAGGCCGCAAGCGCCGTCCGACCGCCTTGCCGGTCTGGAAGCCGGGATCGGCACGCCGGTCATGCGGCGGCTGGAAGACCTGCTGGTGGATCAGGGCACACTGGCCGCGCTCTGTGTGCGCTGGTCGGTGGAGGAGGCGGCAGCGCAGGCGCTGGGACAGGCGGCGCTGGACGCGGTCGCTCGCGCCTATGATTTGCTGCCCGCAGCCGACAGTCCGGCCTGAGCATCGGACCGGATGCGGGCCAGCATCGATGCGAGGCCATTCGAGCGCTGTGCGGTCAGGGCGCCGCTCACGCCGATCTCGTCCAGCAGGGCCTTGGCGTCGAAGCCTTCGATCTCTTCCAGCGTCGCGCCCGAATAGAGCCGGGTCAGCAGGGCGATCAGGCCGGAGACGATCATCGCATCGGATTCGGCGCGCACGCGCATCCTTCCATCCGCGATGTCGGTCACCATCCAGACCTGCGAGGCGCATCCGCGCACGCGCGTTTCCTCGGTCCGCTCGGCCTCGGCCAGGGGCGGGTTCGCCTTGCCCAGATCGATGATGTGCGCATAGCGCGCTTCCCAATCGTCCAGCCAGGTGAACTCTTCGCGGATGTCATTGGCAGTTTCAGCAATCGTCATGACTGCCAGATGGGACAGGATGAGACAAAAAGAAACCCCCGGAACCATAAGGAAACCGGGGGCGAGAGAGAGACGGGGGGTGGGCGGCCTACTGGTAGACGCCGCCGATGCACTGGCCGACATCGGCCAGGGCGTGCTCGCCGATGCAGAATGGCACTTCATATTGCTGGTTCGCCGCTGCCACGCATTGCTGCAGGTTCAAATTCGCCATGTTGAGGCAACCGCGGGTTTCCCGCTCTGCCATGGCCGAGTTGACCTGGCTGGACGAAGCCGCCGTTTCACCAAGGATGCGATAGGCCGCCAGCGTCGCGATCTGGTCGGCCACCGGCTCCTTGCCGTATTTCACGCGCTTCTTCTGCGTCAGGCCCAGCCCGCTGGTCACGGCGGCCGGGAAGCGGACGGCGTCAGCGGCGCCGGAGACATTGTCCCACAGGGAGGGGGCACCCGCCCGGCCGGCATTGGCCAGGACGCTGTCGATATTGGCGGCGTTGAAGGCGTTGATCAGCGGCTGACGCGCCGGCGTACCGACGGTCTGGATGCTGTTCAGGCGATTGGCCAGGGCGCCGGAATTGCCGATCTTGGCCTTCGCCCAGCCTGCGCCCTGAAGGCTGTAGGCCTGTTCCTTGACGAAGGCTGCGGTCGATGTGATGCGGCGGCTGTCGGCTTCGGTCGCGGCGAGGGACATGCTGACGGCATTGTCGCCGCCACTGAGCGTGCGGGCATAGCGCACATCATTCTTCAGGCCGGTCAGCAGCACATCGGAGCCATAAAAGCTCTCAATGTCCCGCACGGCGGCGCGGTATTCGGGATCCTGCGAGGCGATCAGCGCGGAATAGGCGATCCAGCCTTTCGACAGATGGTCGGGATTGTGACCGCCCAGCGCGTTGAGCGCGGAATCGATGTCCTTGGCAGAGGCGAACGGCCGGTCCTTCACATCCGTCACATCGGATTGATAGGTGCCGTAAACGGCTGCCGACTTCGAAATCGGGTCCGGGGCGGACGCCGCAGCGGATGGCGATGCCGGGGCGGCGGCCGGTACGATGGCAGCGTCGTCTCCCGATTGTGCGGATGCACTCATGACCAGCCCGATGGCAGCCATTGCAGTCCCGATCATTCTGATGGATTTCATGTGCAGTTTCTCCCTCACGCGTCACGCGACAGTGTTGCATGAACTTCCCCCGATGGGGAACCTCACCTTGCCTGCTTCACACATTACAAATACAGCAAGGGATGCGTGACACAGGCAGAATGCCTAACGAATATCACCGGGGTGTTAATAAAGTGCCCGTTTCTGCACGAATGAGATTACAGTTCATTCATGTAATCTGGCTGGTCCTGACAGCCGTTCTGGCCCTGGCGTCCGCCTTGGGCGGGACGGTGGATTCGGCCTTGCTGGCGGGTCTGGTGCTGGCCGCGCTTCCCGGCATAGTCGGGGCCACGCTGCTGCATCCCAAATTGCGTTCGGATGATCTGGCCGGGCCGTTTCTCGTGATCGGATGGACATTGCTGGCCATGCTGGGCATTGCGGCCACCGGGGCCACCCTGTCGCCCCTGACGATCCTGTTTGCCATTGCGCCCTTGACGGCAATGAATCTCGGCAAGCCCGGCATGGCCGCAGAAGCCGCGATTTTCGGCGCGTTTGCCTTTGTGGCAACCGCCGTGATGGTGCGCCTTGGCCTGTTGCCACCTGCCAATCCAGCAGCCGGGTATCAGCTGCCGGCCATGCTGCTTGCCTTTGCGGGACTGGTGATGACAGGTTTCCTGGCCTGGACGTTCCTGAAGGCCGGGGAGGAGACGGCCGCAGGGGCCGATGCGCCGGTCGAGCCGGTCACCCTTGTCCGTCCGGATCCCGGCATTCCCGCTGAATCCGGCCTTCTGCTGATCGATGCGTCCGAATTTGGCCGGATCCGCACCTTGAGCGGAGACTTGTTGGGTCTCGATGGCGTGAAGGCAGGGGGGCTGCTCGCCAATCTCCTGCAGGACGAGACCGAGACGAGCCTGCTGAAGCCGGCCAATGGGCGCACGCATGGGGAAATCACCCTGAAGAATGGCCGCGAGGTTGCCTTCGTGGCGGAGGCCCATGAAGGCGGCTCCGTCATTGTGCTGCGCGACCTGACGGAGGTGCGCGCCCGCACGCTGGAGACGCGCGCCCGCCTCGAAGAGGCTGAAGCCCGCCTGAAGGGCCGCACGGCCTTTTTCGCATCGCTCGGCCATGATCTGAAGACCCCGCTCAACGCCATTCTGGGCTATGCCGACATGATGCGGGCCGGTATCCGCGGCCCCATGCCGGAGCCCTATGCCGACTATCCCGAGATCATCCATGAAAGCGGGCAGGACCTGTTGCTGCTCGTGGAGGACATACTCGACCTCGCCAAGGCCGAAGCTGATCGCCAGAGACTTGAGCCGGAGCCGGTCGACCTTACCGCCTCGGCGCAATCGGTCCTGCGGCAACTGGACAATCAGGCGGAACGGGCCGGCGTCAAGCTGAAGCTCAAGGCCACTGGCGAAGTCTGGGCGGAAGCCGATGCGCGCGCCGTGCGCCAGATCTGGCAGAACCTCGTGTCCAACGCCATCAAGTATTCCGAGTCCGGCGGCACCGTGACGCTGGATGCACGCGACGCCGGCAATGCCACCGTGCTGAGCGTGACCGACAAGGGCGCCGGCATGACGCCAGAAGATGTGCGCCGCGTGTTGGAGCCCTTCTCGCAAGGCAGCAATGCCAAGGGCCGGAAGGGGACCGGGCTTGGCCTCGCGGTCGTCAACTCCTTCGCCCAGCTGCACGGTGGCCAGGTCGTCATCGATTCGGCACCCGGCCGGGGCACGAAGGTCGAGGTCAGCCTGCCGCGCGCCGATCCGGCCGACATCCAGCCGCTGGAGGATGCTGCGCAGTGATGATGGAGCGCCTGCCGACCAAGGTGTGGGTCGATGCCTTGGTGCGCCGCGCGCAGGTCGCCGGCGCCGCAGCCTTTGTGCTGCAATCGGGGGATGAGGAGCGCGGGGACGTTCTGGTCAAGGTGGCGCGGCTGGACGGCATGGCGGCCGTGTACACGCCCACCATGAACATGGAGGGGGACCGGATTTTCCTCGACCTGATCGTGCAGGGCATCGGGCCGGATGAGGCGGGCGTAGACGCCTATGTCCGCAAGGCCCGAGACCGGGATCGGGACCTCTGGGTCATCGAGATCGAGGACCGTGACGGACGCCACTTCCTGACAGAGCCTGTGGAAAGCCCGGAACCGGGCTGATTTTAGCGGTCTCCTTAACCACGAGTAGCTCTTTGTTAACCGTGTGCGGGCAGCTTCCGGGGTGAAACCTAGCTGGGGCGCGCCAAACATGTTGTTTCTGATGAATGATCAGATCGCCGAGATCGAGATACCGGAGATGCACCTTGCCAAGAGGTGGCAATCGCTCGGCTGCGGAGACCCCTACGGCATGCGGGCGCGCGAAGCCCTGAATTTTGCCGGCCGCGTGGTTGGCGAGCATATCAAGGAACGCATCCCGCTGGAGGACTCCCTCCTGCAGGATCTGGGAGCGCTGATCATTGCGAAGACCGGAGCCAATGCGGTCCTGTTCCCCGTTTTCGGCGATGTCGTTGGTGAGCCCCGCCTGACCATCCTGCCGGAAACGGTGCTGGCATCGCTGCGCGAACGTCACCGCCGCGAAGGCAAGGCGCCCGACATGCAGGAAATCTGGCCCAGCGCCGCCTGAGGCCGGTCTGATACTGGTGCTTCAACAGGCGCGCCAAATGGGCTAGGGCCTCAGCCCAGCACGAAAGAGCCTGAAATTTCCCATGTCCCATGAACAGGAAGCCGCCCGGCGGCGCACCTTTGCCATTATCTCTCACCCGGACGCCGGAAAGACGACGCTGACGGAAAACCTGCTTCTGGCAGGCGGCGCGATCCGTGCCGCAGGGGAAGTGGCCGCGCGCGGTGAAGCCCGGCGCACCACGTCCGACTGGATGAAGATCGAGCGTGACCGCGGCATCTCCGTCTCGGCCTCGGTCATGACGTTTGAGTTTGACGGCCTTGTCTTCAACCTGCTGGACACGCCGGGCCACGAGGATTTTTCCGAGGACACCTATCGCACGCTGACAGCGGCAGATTGCGCCGTCATGGTTCTGGACGCGGCAAAGGGCATCGAGCCGCAGACACTGAAACTGTTCGAGGTCTGCCGCCTGCGCGACATTCCGATTGTCACCTTCATCAACAAGATGGACCGCGAGGCGCAGGACCCGATCGCGCTGCTGGATGAAATCCAGGACAAGCTGCAGCTGGACACCTCGCCGCTCTACTGGCCTGCCGCCAGCGGCCAGCGCTTCTCCGGCATGATGGATCTGCAGAAGCAGGAATTCTGTGTATTCGAGCGCAAGCCGGGCGAGGCGCCGAAGATCGGAGAGTCCCCGCGCATGCCTGGTGACGAAGCGAGCCTCAGGGCCGCGCTCGATGAAAGCGTGTTCGACGAACTCTCCGAAGGCGCGGAAATGGCCACCAGCCTGTTGCCGGAGTTTGACGAGCAATCCTTCCTGGACGGGCACATGACACCGGTCGTGTTCGGCTCGGCCCTGCGCCATTTCGGTGTGCTGGAACTGCTCCGCACGCTGCACGCTTATGCGCCGCCGCCGCGTGACCAGAAGGCCGAGAAGAAGGGCGAGCCGATCACCGTGCACGCGTCTGACAAGCCGGTCTCGGGGTTTGTCTTCAAGATTCAGGCAAACATGGATCCGAACCATCGCGACCGCGTGGCATTCCTGCGCCTGTGTTCGGGGGAGTTCAAGCGCGGCATGCGGCTGAAAACGACCGCCGGCAAGCAGTTGAACATCCACAATCCGATGATGTTCCTGGCGCAGGATCGCGAGATTGCGGAGACGGCCTATGCCGGCGATGTGATCGGTGTGCCGAACCATGGCCAGTTGCGTGTGGGTGACAGCCTGTCCGAGAGCGGAGATATCCAGTTCGGTGGCATTCCGAATTTTGCCCCGGAATTGCTGCGCCGCGCGCGGGTGAAGGATCCGATGAAGGCGAAACACCTGCGCAAGGCGCTGGAAAGCCTGGCGGAAGAGGGCGTGACCCAATTGTTCAAGCCGGCCATCGGGTCAGACATGATTGTGGGGGCCGTTGGACAACTCCAGTTCGAAGTGATGACCGAGCGCGTGGCTGCCGAATACAATCTGGAAGTGGTGTTTGAGCCGGCGCCCTACAATGTGGCCCGCTGGTTGTCCTGTGATGACCCGAAAGTTCTGGAAGCGTTTCTCGACAAGAACAAGTCCGCCAGCGGAACAGATCTAGACGATGCGCCGGTCTATCTGGCCAAGAATGCGTGGGATGTCGGATACGCCCAGGAAAAGAACCCTGACATCCGGTTCACCGCGACCAAGGAACGCCTGCTCTAGGCGGGTGTGTCAGCGGACAGGGGCTCTGGCTTGTCGCTCGGCGGCGATGCGATGTCTGAACCGCCCGCGAGTTCGTCCTGAAGGGTCAGTTTCGGTTGGAACCGGTCCTGATGACCTGACGAGATACCAGACGTCGCGCGTGGATTGTATTCGACCTTTCCCGCGCCGCGCTTCAGTTCGCAGCGCGATTCTCCCGCATCATGGCCGGCCACATAACTCCAGGCGAAACAGGCCGCCCGTGTGTCGCACAGGACCGCGCAGGCGTCTGCCGATTCCGTGTTCGTGAACTCGTACGTGCCCCCGAACCGGTAGAGACCGCTTTCATGATCAGGCGATGCCATTTTTGCATCCGTCGCAGCGGATTGCGGGTCGGGGCTGTCGGCCATGGCCGGAAGGCACAGGCTGGTGGCCAGCAGGAGTGCGGAAACAAGGCGCATGGGTCAGACCTCCGTGAACTGCCGGAAATCCTAGGCGGGCCATCTTAAGGAATGGTTTTTCAGGACCCGGTCAGTGCCTCGCGCTTCTCTTCGATTTCCAGCCACTCCAGTTCGATCCCGTCCAGTTCCTCGCGCGCAGCGCCGATCCGGTTAGACGCCCTGGCAAACCCGTTCGGATCCCGCGTGTAGAAATCCGGGTCGCCCATCTGCTCTTCAAGTGAGCGGATTTCCTGTTGCAGCTCGGGGATCAGGGCATTGATCTCCTTCTGGCGATGCTCATCCTTGTAGGAAAGCTTCTTCTGCGGTTTTGCGCGCACGGCATTGTCAGTCTTCGATTTTTCCGGTTTCTGAGCAGGCGCGTCGGCTTTCCTGAAATGCTTCAACTGGTCCTGCGCGTCGCTCCACCCGCCAGCGGTCACCACCCATTTTCCGTTCCCGACGGGGCAGAGACAGCTCGTCACTGTGGCATCAAGGAAGGCCCGGTCATGGCTGACCAGGATCAGCGTGCCGTCATAGTTGAGCAGCATGTCTTCCAGCAGTTCGAGCGTCTGCATGTCCAGATCATTGGTCGGTTCGTCCATGACGAGGAGGTTGGAAGGCTGGGCAAGACCGATGGCGAGAGCCAGCCGGTTGCGTTCTCCGCCCGACAGGGCGCCGACCGGCTGGCGCAGCTGTTCGGGCTTGAACAGGAAGTCCTTGGCATAGGCCGCAACATGTCGCTGGTGGCCCTGAACCATGATCGAATCCCCGCCATTCGGGGCGAGCGCTTCCCAGACCGTATCGGTGGCATTCAGGGAGTCCCGCGTCTGGTCCTGATAGGTCACCTGAAGTGTCTTGGAGAGACGTATGTTGCCGGCGTCCGGCTCGATCTCGCCCAGCAGAAGGCGAACGAGCGTGGTCTTTCCCGCGCCGTTTGGTCCGATGATGCCGATCCGGTCACCGCGGAGAATTCGCAGGGAAAGGTCCTCTGCAATCACAAGCGGGCCGTTCGGCGTATCGAATGTCTTGGACAGGCCCTTCGCCTCGATCACCTTCTTGCTCATCGAGTCGCCGGAATTGACGGACAGGTCAGCCGTGCTCTTGCGGTCCTGAAGGGCGCCGCGCATCTCGGCATGCTGGACGCGCATCTGTTTCAGCCTGGCAAGACGGCCCTGATTGCGCTTGCGCCGCCCGGTCACACCGCGCGCCAGCCAGTGCTGTTCGTCCTTCAATTGCGTCGTCATCCGGCGCAGCTGGCGCTCTTCCTCGATTTCGATCTGCTCCGCCCAATCATCGAATTTGGCGTAGCCTTCCGGGCTTTTCAGAACCTTTCCCTGCCTCAGCCACAGCGTGTTGGTTGAGACATTTTCGAGGAATCGCCGGTCGTGGCTGACTAGAAGCACGACACCGTTGAAGGATTTCAGGCGGGCTTCCAACGCCTCGATCATCGGAACGTCGAGATGGTTGGTCGGCTCGTCCAGCAGCAGCACATCCGGATTTTGGGCAAAGGCCCTGGCCAGCGCCGCCCGTCGCTGTTGCCCGCCCGACAGGGTGGCCGGGTCCGCTGTCGCCTCGACGCCGAACTCCATCAGTTCGGCTTCGGCCATATAAGCCGCCTCCAGCCCGTCCGAGGCATAGTCGAGGACCGTGTCATGCCCTGCGAGGCTCGGCTCCTGCGAAACGATGGCATAGGTGATGCCGGGCTGGCGCCAGACCTCGCCGCTGTCGGCCTCCAGGCTTTCGGAAATGATCTTCATCAGGGTGGACTTGCCGGCGCCGTTTCGGCCGACCAGGGCCACGCGTTCCCCCTTGGACAGGGAGAAACTGACTCCCGTGAACAGGGGCTTGCCGCCAAAGGTGAGGCGGACATCATTCAGGGTGATCAGGGGTGGTTGAGCCATTTTTGCGATTTAGCGCGGGAAAATGTCCGCTGCTAGGGGCGGGATGCGCCGAACCTGCCAAACCAATGGTGAATGCAGGTCGTGAACGTGCAGCAGGACGTGCAGGTCGAGGGGGCGCCACCTGAGCGATGAAGCGTCCCTTCGGGTGGAAGTCGGTGATGCTTTTTCCACTTCTTGGGGCGACGCCGGCGCCGAAAATGCATACGATTGCAGTCGTGACCGCCTGCGTTCAGGTAGCGTTCATTACGCAACTTTCATCTATTCCGCCGTTGCCTGAACATCGGTGTTCCGACGCCGGAGCAGAAGGCGGCAGAGTGTCGGGGGGCACGTGAAGAAACATCTGTTTCCCCGGCTGTATCTTGGAGCATCTTGATCTGCTTACGGATCAGGGTGTGGAATAGGGGACTAAAAAAATGTCAAAGAAACTGCTGATCACGACCGTTGCCGCTGCATCGCTTGCGGGCGCTGCCTATGCTGCCCAGTCGAGCGACTATCCGCCGGCCTCCGAGCCAGGCACCTGCTATGCACGTGTCCTGATCCCGGAAACAGTCAACGTCGTGACCGAACAAGTGGTCGACCGCCCGGAGAGCACAGAAATCAAACTCGTTCCTGCCACGTATGAAACCGTGACGGAACAGGTTCTTGTAAAGCCGGAAACAAAAAACCTTAGGGTTATCCCGGCGACCTACGAGACCGTAACCGAGCAGGTCATGGTCACGCCGGAGCGGACCGAAACCTATGTGGTGCCTGCGGAATACGAAACGTATACAGAGCAGGTCCTGGTTCGGGAAGCCTACACGACCTGGAAGCCGGGCAATGGGCTCTACGGCCGTACGACCGATGCGTCAGTGTCCGCAAACGGTGTCTCCACTGGTGAACTGCTGTGCCGCGTTGAAGTTCCGGCTGAATACGAGACCGTGACCCGTACGCGCCTTGTATCTCCCGAGCGCACGGAAACCCGCACGATTCCGGCCACGTATGAAACCGTGACCAAGGAAGTGATCGTCGAAGAGGCGCAAGTGATCGAGGAAATCGTTCCGGCCGTCTACGAGACCGTCACGGTCGAGAAGCTGGTCACGCCGGCCAGCGAAGAGACCCTTGTCATTCCGGCCACCTACAAGTCGATCGACAAGCGTGTGGTCAGCGGCGGTGGCGGCCTCGAATGGCGGGAAGTCCTGTGCGACACCAACGCCACGTCGGCCAAGATCCGCAGCGTCCAGCAGGCCCTGTCCGATGCCGGCTACCAGACGCCGGTGGATGGCGAGTTTGGCCCGTCCACGCTGACGGCCATGGAATCCTACCAACGCGCCAATGGCCTGCCGGTCGGTTACCTGACGATCTCCACCGTTGAGTCGCTGGGTCTGACCAAGAACTAGGCCCCTGGCCCTGGCGACTTGCCCCGCGCACCCCCTGGTGCGCGGGGTTTTTTCTATGCTGTGCGCAGCCGGTCGGCCTCGCTCTGCGTCAACAGGCGCCAATCCCCCGGCGGAAGGTCGCAAAGCTCAAGGGGGCCGAATCGGGACCGGTGCAGCGTTTCGACATGGTTCCCCGCGGCGGCGAACATGCGTCGCACCTGATGGTAGCGGCCTTCTGTCAATGTCAGGCGCGCCGTTCGCTCACCCGTGACCTCCATCCGGGCAGGCAGGAGCGGCTTGTCCTCACCGCGCAGTATCAGTGTGCCGCTGGCGAACAATTCTGCCTCATGCCCCTCGAGCGGGCGGGCGAGCGTGGCTTCGTAGGTTTTCTCGGTGTCCGATTTCGGTGAGATCAGGCTGTGAAGCAGCTTTCCGTCATCGGTGAACAGGAGCAGGCCGGTTGTCTCTGCATCCAGTCGCCCGATGCTCGACAGGGCCGGGCTGCGGCGCAGGAAACGCGGTGGCAGCAATTCGTAGACCAGCCGGCCCTGGTCGGCGCGGGAACAGGTAAACCCGGCCGGCTTGTTCATCATCAGGACCATGCCCGGCGGGGGATCAAGCGGCTTGCCCTCGAATTGCAGATCCTCGCCTGTGCCGGATACGCGTCCGGCGCGGATGGCGGCCTCCATCTCCTTGCGGCTGCCATAGCCGAGATTGGCAAGGTATTTCGCAAGCTGACGATCCGGTTTCATCGTTTCCGCTTCGGTTTCTCCGCCCGGATGATCTTGTACCCGCCGGCGTCTTCCAGCATTTCGTGGCCCTTGAAGCATTCGGCGAGGACCTGCTCGTATGGCAGATGGCGATTGGCCACGAGCCAGAGCTGTCCGCCGGTCTTCAGGGCCTTTGCCGCAGCGCGGATGAATTCCTGCCCGAGCGATGCCGCATCGGCGCGGCCGACATGGAAGGGCGGATTCATCACCACGAAATCATAGAGTGCGGTTCCGCCATCCCGTGTTGCGTCGGCCCATTTGGCGTCCCAGTTTCCGAACCCGGACAGGGTGCCGGCGATACAGGGCAGGGCGCGATGCTCGGCTTCCAACAGGGTCATGTGTTCAACGTGCGGGCAATTTTCCAGGATCTCGCGGGACAGGAATCCCTGTCCGGCGCCGAAATCCGCTCCGCGCCCCTTGATATGTTCGGGTATGCTGTCGGCCAGCAATTCCGAGCCGGCATCGATCCGGTTCCAGGAGAACAGGCCGGGGCGGCTCCAGACGCCGCGCTCCATTTCCCGGGCGGCATCGCGCGCAATCCATTCATCCATCAGGTCCGTGTTGATCCGGGCGCTGTCCTTCACGGCCCAGAAGGCGCGGCACTTGTTCTTGGACAATGCTTCGGTCTCGCCGGCGATTTCGCGCAGCAATTTCTCGATGGTTTTCGAGCCAAGCGTATTGGGCAGACAGGCGAGGAGTGTGCTGCCTTCCGGTGCATCGCGCAGGGCGCGGGCCAACAGGGCGCGGGTCTCATCCTTCTGCCGCGGTGGCAGGATCAAGGTCAGCGGCGCGGCTGGGAGGGTTTCATCCTCCGGCGACAGCAGTGTGAACCCGGCAGCTTTCAGCGCGTCATGGTCCGGCTTGAAACTGTTCTGGCAGATCATGCGGTCTTTCGGCAGGCGGGCAAGGAAGGGGCTCACTTCCGCGCGCAGGAACAGGATCGCGCCCTCGTCAGGCAGGGGGACGTGTCCCTCATCAAGGGCCAGCATCAGGGTTTCGTAGACGGCAGGATCAAACATGGGCGGTCTTTAGGGGCTTTGTGGCAGACGGAAAAGTCCCGTCTGTCATACCGCCGGTCACGGACGGATGACGCGAACGCGGCTTCCGGTTCCGCTGCGCGATCCGGCGGCGGCCCCAAAGGCCTGCGCCATGCCGCGATAGAAGGTGATCCGCTCTTCAGCCTCCTCGCTCATTTCCAGGCCGGCTTCGGCCCCCAGCAGCGGCTCGGGCGGCATGCCCGCATGCGCGATTTCCATGATGTCGGACCAGAGGTCCGCCGGCAGGCCGCCGCCGGACACTTTCTCCATCGGGCTGTCATCATCATTGCCGACCCAGACCCCGCCCACATAGGCAGCCGTGTAGCCGATGAACCAGGCGTCTCGCCAATCCTGGCTGGTGCCGGTCTTGCCGGCGATCATCCAGTTGCCGAACCGGGCGCGGCGTCCTGTGCCGAATTTCGCGTTCACGACGCGGGCCATCATCGCATTCATTTCCTTCGCGAGTTCATGGTCGAACACGCGGTCTCGATTATAGTCCGGGCGCGTGTAGAGCACATCGCCCCGGGAATTCTCGATCTTCTCGATCAGCCAGGGGTCCATGCGCAATCCGCCGGATTGCAGCGTGCCGAAGGCGCGCGTGATTTCCCAGAGAGACACTTCCTGACTACCCAGCGCAATCGACGGGAAGGGCTGCAGGGGCGTCGTGATCCCGAACCGGCGGGCGATGTTGATGACGCTTTCCTCGCTGGCTTCCTGGGTCAGTTCCGCCGCAATCGTATTGGTGGAGCGGGCCATGGCTTCGCTCAGCGTCATCGGACCGAGAAATCCGCCACCATAGTTTTCCGGTTTCCATTTGCCGATGGAGAGTGGCGCATCGTCGAACACGTCGAATGACGAGAACCCGCTTTCCAGCGCAGCGGCATAGACAAATGGCTTGAAACTGGAGCCCGGCTGCCGCTTGGCCTGGGTCACGCGATTGAACTCGGATTCGGTGAAGTCCCGCCCTCCGACCAGCGCCACGACCCGCCCGTCCCGGTCGATCACAAGGGCCGACGCCTGACTTGCCTTGGCGGCTTTGCCGTCAGCGTCCATGCGCTCATCGAGCTTGGTGCGGATCTTGTCCTGCAGGGCCACATCGATGGAGATTGTCACCACCATGTCCCCGGGCGGGCGCGGCAGCATCAGTTCCACCCGGTCGGCGACGGTGTCGAGGACATAGCCAAGCTGCGGGTCATATTCGGGGGCGTCGATAATGGTGAGATCGGTTTCGATCGCGTCGGTCACCTGATCTGCACTGATGAAGCCGAGATCGGCCATCTGTTCCAGGACGTAGAGCTGGCGGGCCTTTGCACCGTCCAGATTGTCCCGCAAGTTCAGTTTCGACGGTGCTTTCGGCAGGGCGGCCAGCACGGCGGCTTCGGCAATGTTCAGTTCTTCCGGCGGCTTGCCGAAATAATAACGCGATGCGGCGTCGATGCCGTAGAGGCCTGCACCGAAATAGACCCGGTTCAGATAGAGCGACAGGATCTCGTCCTTGTTCAGTTTCGTTTCAAGTTCCCGCGCCAGCTTCATTTCCTGCGCCTTGCGCGAAATGGTCTGGCGGCTGTCGAGGACGAGATTCTTGATCAGCTGCTGGGTAATGGTCGAGGCGCCGGATACGGTCTCGCCGGCCCGCATGTTTGACCAGGCGGCCCGGGCGATGGCGGCATCATCTGCGCCGTCATGTTCGTAGAACCGCTTGTCCTCGGCGGCGATGAAGGCCTGCGGCACATGGGGCGGCAACTGGCTGAGATGGGTTGCGCGGCCATAACGGGGCCCGCGCACCGCCAGCGTATTGCCGTCGCGGTCGATGAATTCGATGGCCGCTTCACGCTTGGCATCCCAGAGGTCGGCAATCGGGGGCAGGTCCGGCATGCCGAAATAGAGCGAGCGCCATTTCCAGAACGCCCATCCCGCCCCGATCAGCAGGCCGCACAGGATCACAAGTACCAGATAGCGGACCCATCTGGCGCGCAGCAATCCCCCTCGCACCGGCACTGCAGCGGCCGCGCTGCGCCCGGAGGCGGCCTTCTTCGCTTTTGCGGGTCGTTTGCGGGGAGTTTTCGCCATGAAGTCCTGAATAAGGGGATGCAGATTGAGGAAAGCTGAATGCCCAAGGAATGGGGCAAGGTGAAGGCATTTGCTGATCCTGCCACCCTGCCGCGAGGTTATGCCTTACAATAGGGATTGTTCCTGAGTGATATGCAGAAAACAAGCTGGTTCACTGGGACCGGCAACGACCGGGACCCATGAGATACCCGGCATTCCGGAGGAAACCATGTCGTCATCGCATTCCGCCACGCCCGCAGAGCATTTTGACGTCCTGATCGTCGGCGCCGGCATATCCGGCATCGGCGCGGCTTGGCATATGCGCCACCAATGCCCGGACAAGAGCTTTTGTGTCCTGGAAGCGCAGGCCGGCTATGGCGGCACCTGGCGTACTCACACCTATCCCGGCATCCGCTCGGACAGTGACCTCTACACTTTCGGATACCGGTTCAAGCCATGGGAAGGGGCGCCCATTGCCGCGGCGCAGGAAATCCTGACCTATATGGGCGAAGTGATCGAAGAGAACGATCTGGACCAGCACATCCGCTACAGTCACCGCATTCTCGCAGCGGACTGGTCGTCCAATGACAAGGTCTGGACCCTGACCGCCCGCGACGAGGCGACTGGCGAGACGCGCAAGTTCACCGCCAGCTTCCTCTGGATGTGCCAGGGCTATTACAATCACGAGAAAGGGTACACGCCCGAATGGGAGGGCATGGACAGCTTCCAGGGGCAGATCATTCACCCCCAAACCTGGCCGGATGATGTCGATCTGTCGGGCAAGAAAGTCATCTGCATCGGGTCCGGCGCCACCGCAGCAACCGTCGTGCCCGCCATTGCCGCCGATTGCGATCATGTCACGCTGCTGCAGCGCTCGCCCACCTATTTCACGCCGGGGCGGAATGTGAACGAATTGGCCGATGCCCTGCGGGAGGAAGGCGTGGATGCCGACTGGATCCACAAGATCATTCGCAAGCGGGTCCTGTTCGATCAGGCGAAATTCACCCAGCTTGCGCAGGAGCAGCCGGACATCGTGCGGGCCGAATTGTTGAAGGGCGTACGCGACCTGCTCGGGCCCGACTATCCGATCGACCCGCACTTCACGCCGAAATACCGCCCCTGGCAGCAACGCATCGCCTTCGTGCCGGATGGTGACCTGTTCCAGGGCATCGCCAGCGGCAAGGCCAGCGTTGTGACGGATCATATCGACCGCTTCACCGAGTCGGGCATCCTGCTGAAATCCGGCGAGGAACTGGAGGCCGACATCATCATTACGGCGACCGGCTTCAACCTGTCGGTTCTGGGAGACATACCGTTCTCGAAGGATGGAGCCCCCATCGATTTCAGCCAGACGGTCACCTATCGTGGCATGATGTTCACGGGTGTGCCGAACATGGCATGGGTCTTCGGCTATTTCCGCGCCAGCTGGACCCTGCGCGTAGATCTGATGGGCGATTTCATCAGCCGCCTGCTGAAACACATGGACCGGATCGGCGCGAAGGAAGTTCGGGTCGAGTTGCGCGAGGAGGACCGCGTTATGAAAATCCTGCCCTGGATGGACCCGGACAATTTCAATCCTGGCTACATGATGCGGTCGCTCCACCTGATGCCCAAGCGCGGCGCGCACGACATCTGGCAGCATTCCCAGGATTACTGGCGGGAGAAGGACGAAATGCCCCTGATCGATCTCGACGGTGCCGAATTCGTCTATGACCGCCAGACGGCTAAAGTGCCGGAGACGGCCTGACGTGTCTCACGGGCACCCAATGGCGTGTGCCAGGATGTTGCGGTGTACCTCGCTTGTGCCCGAATAAATCGTCGCTGCCCGGGTGGAGAGGTATTTTGCCTGGGCGAAATGACTGTTCGGCGCAATCGCCAGACCGGCCTCGGTGATCGCTTGATGGAGCTCCGTAGCCAGAACTTTCAACACGGAAGACCTGGCAGCCGGACTGACGGCGACGTCGCCGCCTGACGCACGGGCCTCAAGGGCCTCGAATGCATCCACCTTCATTGCCAGGATGGTCAGGTCGCGGGAAGCCGGGGCTCCAGCCATGCCTCGCCTGGCCGCGCGCAAGGCCCGGCGCAGCAGGCCGGTTGTCGTGTTGTTGGACCGGGCGATTGCCATCAACGCCCTGGCCGCCGTCCATCCCGCGCCGATCTCGCCGATCCGGTCGGCTGCGGGCGTGTGGACATTGTCGAAGAACACTTCATTTGTCTCGTGCTCGCCGCTGATGAAATCGATCGGGCGGACGCGAATACCGGGCCGGTTCATCTCCACCAGCAGGAAGACAAGGCCGTCGCGACCCATGCTGCCAGGCTCGCAACGGGCCAGCAGGAACATGTGCGTCGCGTAGTGCGCAAAGCTCGTCCACACCTTGCTGCCGTTCAGCACGAAAGCGTCGCCTTCCTGTGTGGCGCGCAGGGACAGGGCCGACAGGTCGGACCCGGCCTGAGGTTCCGAAAACCCCTGGCACCATTCATGCTCACCCGTCAGGATCGCGGGCAGGTAGTGCGCCTTTTGTGCTTCGGTGCCTTCGGCGATGATCAGCGGTCCAATCGTGCGAACGCCGGAATTCATCACGATGGGGGCATCGCGTTCGGCACAGGCATTTTCGAAATAGAGCCGCTGTTCCGCGCTCCAGCCCGCACCCCCGTATTCGACCGGCCAGGAGGGCGCAAACCACCCCCGTGCGTTCAGCCGCTTGCGCCACGCGTCGCATGCCCAGCGAGGTGATTTCAGTCCCGTTGTCTCCCGACCTGCCGCGCGCAACTCCTCCGTCAGTTCGGCATCCAGAAAGGCATCAATCTCGGCCCGGAATGCCTCATCGGCTTGTCCGTGCATGTCCGCAGCAGCCGGAAAACTTCCATCCATGTCGCCCTCCCTTGATTTGAGCGCACCCTCAGTAAGGCGCTGAAACGGCGGCTTGCCTATCAGGGGAAGTACGGGGTCAGGCGCCGGGCATGTTGCATCACGGCTGCGTGTGGTCGACACTGGTCCTGCGCCGGTCAATTGACAGCTGCGGGCAGGATTTCTACAGGCCGCTTCGGGAACGTTGCCCGGCGCATCGTGTTCGCTCCGGTGTTCACCCGATCCGAAACGCTCGCGCTTGAAAGGCTCGAATGTTCAAATCCATCTCCGCCATCGCTGCCCTCCTGTTTGCCGCTGCCATTCTCTATGCGGGCAATGGCCTGCAAAGCACGCTTCTGTCGGTCCGCGGGGATCTGGAAGGGTTTCCGACAACCGTGATCGGCCTGCTGGCTTCGGCCTATTATGCGGGATTTATCCTCGGCTGCCGGTTCGTGCCGGGTATGATCAAGGGCGTCGGACATATCCGGGCCTTCGTCGCCCTGGCGTCCATCGCATCCTCCAGCGCGCTGGCGCATATCCTGTTTGTCGAGCCGGTGTCGTGGAGCGCGCTGCGTTTCGTCACCGGGTTCAGCTTTGCCGGGCTTACCATGGTGCTGGAAAGCTGGATCAATGAACGCGCGACAAATGAGAACCGGGGCAAGGTGCTGTCGGTCTACCGGATTGTCGACCTGGGCGCAGTCACCATAGGCAATGGCCTCTTGGCCATCGCGCCGCCGGAAGGATTCCAGCTGTTCATTCTGGTTTCGATCCTCATCTCCATTGCGCTCGTGCCGGTGGCATTGACGCGGTCGACCTCGCCCGCGCCCTTGGAGACGGCCAAGCTGGACATTGTCGAACTGTATCGGGTCTCGCCGGTCGGCGCTGTTGGCGCGGCGGCCACCGGGCTGGCCAATGCGGCCTTCTGGGGCATGGCGCCGGTCTATGTACAGGAGCTGGGCTATGGCTCCGCGGCCATCGCCGCCTTCATGAGCACGGCCATCATCGGGGCAGGCCTGTTCCAGTTTCCCACCGGATCCCTGTCCGACAAGGTGGACCGGCGTTTCGTGATCGTCGGCAGCTCGCTGCTCGGCGCCGGCGCTTCGGCCCTGCTGGCCAGTTTTGCGGGCCTGTCGGAAAACGCCATGCTGGGCTTCAGCTTCCTGTTCGGTGCCTTCATCATTCCCGTGTTCGGTATCTGCGCGGCGCACGCCAATGACCATGCGGCCGTCGGCAAGGCCGTGGCGACCAGTGGCGGCCTGTTGCTGCTCTACGGCGTCGGGTCTGTGGTCGGCGCACTGGTCGGCGCGCTTGTGATGAGCGCATTCGAGCCGGCGGCCCTGTTCTGGTACATTGCGGGTGTCTACCTCGTGCTGGCGGTGTTCAGCCTGTTGCGGATCGGGGTCAAACGGCCCCGCATTGTCGGCAAGAAATCCCGCTATATTCCGATGGCGAAAAGCCCGCTCACCCGCGTCTACAGAAAGCGCGCCAAGGCGCAGCCGAAAGCCTAGGCCAGCCCCGGCCGCCACGCGTCGCGCAGGTGAATCGGCAGGCGCCGCGGCGCAATGGCGATCAGGTCATAGCGCCAGCCATGACCTGCATAGTGCGGACGGCGGGCCATCCAGTGTTCGGCGGCGCGCGCAATTCGTTGCCAGGCGTGCGGGCTGACGGCTTCAAGCGCGAGGTCGGCTTCCCGCCGGGCCTTCACTTCCACAAAGGCGATGATGCCTGCCTTTTCAGCCACCAGATCAATCTCGCCGACCGGCGTTCGGACCCGGCTGGCCAGGATGCGATAGCCTTTCAGGCGCAGGAACAGGGCGGCAAGGGCTTCGCCGGTGCGGCCGCGCCGTTCGGCGGCCTTGCGCCGGGCGCTGCGAGACGCCCGGTCAGCCATCGGCCTTCAGTTTCAGGGCGCGCTGGTAGACGTCCCGCTTCGGCAGGCCGAGCGCTTCGGCGACCGCATTGGCGGCGGCTTTGGTCGGCTGGTCCTGCAAGGCATCGCGCAGGGCGGCGTCCAATCCTTCTGCGGTGACTTCCGTGTCGCCCGGCGGGCCGACCAGAAGGACGATCTCGCCACGGGGCGGGCCGGCCTCGGCATAATGAGCCGCCAACTCCGGCAGTGTTCCGCGGCGGGTTTCCTCGAACAGTTTGGTCAGCTCCCGCGTCACCGCTGCCTCGCGCGGGCCGAACACCGCAGCCAGATCCGCCAGTGCATCCGCAAGGCGTGGCCCGCTTTCATAGAAGATCAGCGTGCCGGGCACGGCCTTCAGCGTTTCGGCGGCCGATTTCCGCGCCCCGGATTTCGGCGGCAGGAATCCGGCAAACAAGAATTTGTCGCTTGGCAGGCCACTGGCGACCAGACCCGCCAGCATGGCTGACGCGCCCGGCACCGGGATCACTCTCACCCCGGCCTCCAGCGCTTCATGCGCCAGCTTCCAGCCCGGATCGGAGACAAGCGGTGTGCCGGCATCCGAAATCAGCGCGATGCGGGCGCCGTCCTGCAGGGCGCGGATCAGGCCCGGTCTCCGTTCCGCCCCATTATGGTCATGATAGGGGCTGAGCCGCACCCTAAGCCCGTAGGCCGACATCAGCTTTCCGGCGACCCGTGTGTCTTCTGCCAGCACTTCGTCGGCAGCAGCCAGAACGTCCCGGGAATCGCCCCGGAGTCAGAAGGATCAGGAGATGACATTGCTTCAACCATTGCTCAGGAAGCTTCCCGCGCCAAGTCTTCTGTTGGCCTCGCTGCTTCTGGCCACGGCCTGTGCCACAGCGCCTGCGCGCCAGCCAGTGCCTATCGGCACCGGAGAGCCGCGCGAGGAGCCGGTGACCGGCGTCCCGCGGGATCTGGGCGACGCGTCGGGTGAAGACATCGAGATCGGAGACATCGACGATATCGGCGACGCGCGCCGCGGGCGCGGTGACCGGGGGCTGACGCCGCCCTTCATGGAGGGGCGCGAGATCAAGCGCGCGGCGGTGCTGCTGCCATTCTCCCATCCCAATGCCAATGTTCGCGCCGAAGCGGAAAGCATGCTGGCCGGCATCGAGCTCGCTCTGTTTGAATACGCCGACCGGGACTTCCTGATTATCCCCAAGGACACGGCCGGCAAGACCTCGGTGGCCGAAGCCCGGATCGATGAAGCCTTCGAGGACAAGGTGGATGTCGTGCTGGGCCCGCTGTTCGGCGCCAACGTCAAGACCGTTCGCGAGAAGGCCCGCGAGGAGGAAATCCCCGTCATCGCCTTTTCCAATGATCGCTCGGCTGCCGGGGGTGGGGCCTATCTCGCCTCTATCTCTCCGGACGAGGAAGTGCGCCGTGTGATGGAATATGTGGCCGCGCGCGGCGTGGACACATTCGTCTTCCTCGGGCCGCGCTCGGCCTATGGCCGTCAGGTCGAAGCCGCGATGCGGTTCGAGGCAAGCCGTCTCGGCGCCGTGGTGGCGGCATCGGCCTTCTATGGCGAGGACAGCGGGGCCGGAGCCGAAGCGCGCCAGATTGCCAGCGTGTTGAAGACCGAACTGGCCGGTCGGCCGGGCCGCGTCGCCGTGATGATTCCGGAACGGGGCGTGAAGCTGCTGTCGGTGGCACCGCTGCTGCCCTACAATGGCGTGGACATGCGTCAGGTGAAGCTGATCGGCACGTCCTATTGGGACGATTCCAGCATCTGGCGGGAACCGACCCTGCGCGGGGGATATTTCGCCGCGACCGATCCGGCCAACAAGACGGCATTCAGCGAAACCTATCGCCGGATCTATGGCCGCGCGCCAACCGATCTGGCGGCGCTGGCCTATGATGCCGCCGCGCTGACGGTGCGACTTGCCGCCGATGACAGCCTGACCTATGGCGGCGTCACCGATCCGGACGGTTTCTTCGGCGTCAACGGCCTGTTCCGGTTCCGGATTGACGGCACGTCGGAGCGGGGGCTGGCGGTGATGCAGATCCAGCCCGGCGGCGCCGAACTGGTGGAAGGCGGGGTTCAGTCCTTCCCGACCGGCCAGACTGGCCCGAGCTGACGGGACACCTGACGCGGCGCCATCTGTGACACTCCCTTGCGTATGGCGCGCGTGTTCCCCACATGACCGGCTGGTGAGACACAATCCTGGAAGACGATAGCCATTCCATGAGCAAGCGCGACTATTACGAGATTTTGGGCGTATCCAAGGATGCGGACGAGAAACAGCTGAAGTCCGCCTATCGCAAGCTGGCGATGAAGTATCATCCTGACCAGAATGCGGGGAATCCGGAAGCGGAAGAGAAATTCAAGGAAGTCGGCGAGGCCTATGCCATTCTCAGCGACGGCCAGAAACGCGCGGCCTATGACCGGTTTGGCCATGCTGCCTTCGAAAATGGCGGCGGAGGCGGCGGCAATCCCTTCGGTCAGGGCGTCAATCCGGAAGACATCTTCTCCGACCTGTTCAGCCAGGTGTTCGGCGCTGGTGGCTTTGGCGGCGGTCGTCGCCGGGGCGGACCCCAGCGCGGCGCGGATTTGCGCTACGATCTGGAAATCACGCTGGCCGAAGCCTGGGCCGGCAAGGAAGAAACCATTCATGTGCCGCAAGCCGTGCCCTGTACCGGGTGCGACGGATCGGGCGCGGCTCCGGGCACCAAGCCGGAAACCTGCGATACCTGTGACGGCCATGGCCGTGTGCGCGCCCAGCAGGGCTTCTTCACCATGGAGCGCACCTGTGTGCGGTGTGGCGGCAAGGGTAAGATCATCAAGAAACCCTGCAAGGAGTGCGGCGGTGCCGGTCAGGTCCGCGAGGAGCGCAAGCTGCAGGTGAAGATTCCCGCCGGTGTTGAAAGCGGCATGCGCATCCGCCTGTCAGGTGAGGGCGAACCCGGCGAACAGGGCGGTCCCAGCGGCGATCTCTACATTTTCGTGGATGTTGTCGAGCATGACATTTTCGAACGCGATGGCCCGAACCTCTATTGCCGCGCGCCGGTGCCGATGGCGACCGCAGCGCTGGGCGGGGAAATCGAGATTCCGACAATTGATGGCGGCCGTGCCCGTGTTGTTGTGCCGGAAGGCGCGCAAACGGGCCGCAAGCTGCGCCTGCGCGGCAAAGGCATGCCGTCTGTCCGCCAGTCCGGCCATACGGGCGATCTGTTCGTCGAAATGTTCGTCGAAACACCGCGCAATCTGTCGGCCCGCCAGAAAGAGCTGATGCGCGAATTCTGTGAGTGCACCGGCGCAGACTGCCATCCGGAAAGCGAAGGCTTCCTCGGCCGGATCAAGCGCTTCTGGAGCGGCGACCATGACGAGCACCGGCCAAACTAGACCGGCATAGCTTGCCCTGACCGGCAAACACGCCCTATCTGCCGCGCATGGACGGCACGATGGCAGGGGCATGATGAACGCAGCAGGCGCATTCCGGAAAGTCCGGCAGGGACTGAGCGATCTCTCGCGGATCGAGAGATGGATCTGGATCGGGGTGCTGGTCATCCTGGTCGCCAGCACGGCGGTCCGGCTGGTTGCCTTCTTCCTCCCCCATCTTACCGACTGGGCACGCAATGCCGGCCAGATGAGTTCGGCGGTGTTCAGCCTGGTTGGACTGGCGCAGGCCGTAACGTTGACCCTGGTGGTGGCGCTGCCCCTATTACGCTACCTGCTGACGCGCAATCCGGCTGAACAGGTTGCTGAGGGCATCGTCCGCAAGCGCCAGCCGCACCTGATCAAGGACATCAACGCGCTGGCGGATTTCGGACAGCTCCGCTTTCCATCCGACGAACTGGAAATCGTGTCCGACACTGATGCGCTGAAGGAATTCAGCCGCATGAATGCCGAGTGCTTCGAGGAAAGCGCAAACTATTCCGGGGACTATTCTGACAAGCTTCTGCGCAATACCAGCATTCAGGATCGCTATCCGCAGAGTTTCGCCTTTGTCCTGGACGAGACGGGCCAGCGCATGGGCATATCCATGGTCATTCCCTTGAACCCGACCGCGACCCACCTCTACAAGCGCGGCTCGCTTTCGGATCATGATGTCATGGACATCCATGTTGCCGCCCGGGGAGAGCCCTGTGGCTGCATCCTTCTCTTTGCCATCGGTATGCTGACGACGTATCGGCCCACAGGAGGCAAGGCGGACGGGTCCACCGCAATCCGTCGGCTGGTCCGAAATCATGTGCATCATATCTGGAAAGTCGCTTCCGACTTCGATCTCGAAACCGTGCCGTTCATCATGCAGGTCGAGCGGCGCAGCATCCTGCGGATGGGACAGATGTTCGGTTTTCGCAAGCTGGAAGGGCTGGGCGCCGATGGGGACCCACTGTTCGAGATCACATGGCCGGAATTCAAGGACACGCTGGGCACCTTTCTCGACGAGGACTAGCGGGCCGTATGCCCGGCGCGGGAACCGACCGCCCTCAGGCATCGTTGATCCGGGAACTCACCCGAGAGAGACGCCATGCCCTTCAGTTCCCCGCCCGATACACTTTGCCGCGAAGGTGTGACGGCAGAGGCCATTGGTCTCGTCCGGTCCGATCCGGCAGCGTCCGGCTGGACCCGCAAGCGATGTGGCAAGGGATTCACCTACAAGGATGACAAGGGACAGACCCTGAAAGGCAAACGTGCGGAACGGTGCCGCGCGCTGGTCCTGCCGCCGGCCTGGACAGATGTCTGGATCTGTCCCAATCCGCGCGGGCATATTCAGGCAACAGGCCGCGACGAGGCCGGCCGGCTGCAATACCGGTATCACCCTACCTGGTCTGCTGCGCGCAATTCCGCGAAGTTTGATGATCTCATCGCCTTCGGCCATGCCTTGCCGGAACTGCGCCGGCGTGTGCGCCACGACCTGACCTATTCCGATTGCCCGCGCGATGTGCGGCTGGCTGCAATCGTCCGTCTGCTGGACAAGGGCGCGCTGCGCATTGGCCGATCGGGCCGGAAGACCTATGGCGCCGTCAGCCTGCGCAAGTCGCATGTGCGGATTGAAGGTCACCGCGTGATCTGCGCCTACAAGGGCAAGGGCGGGACGGCGCGCCGCGTGACGGTCCGGGACAAGTTGCTGGCACGAACGCTGGACCACCTCATGGCAGAAAAGGGCGTCTTCCTGTTCCGCTCCCGAAAAATCAGGCCGTCCGCACAGGATGTGAATGCCTACATTCAGGACACGCTTGGACTACCCTTCACGGCCAAGGATTTCCGGACATGGAAGGGCAGTGTTGCCGCCGTCGAGGCGCTGGTCCGCAATGAGCCGGCGACGGTCAAAACAGTGTGCGAGGCCGCTGCCGGCGTGCTGGGCAACACGCCCGCCATTGCCAAATCCTCCTATATTCATCCGGTTCTGCTCGACATGGCGCGGGCCCGGCAGCATCCGGCTGAGGCATGTGGCGCCGCAAAAGACCATCGCGGTGAGGCCCTGCTGCTGGGTGTTCTGGAACGGGCCCAGGGCCCTGCCTGATTGCCAGGGACTGGACCTGGCCGCGCGGGTGTCGCATGGGACGTCAGGCGGGCTTTGGAGACAGGCAAATGGGCGTCACGATCTATCACAATCCGGACTGCGGCACCTCGCGCAATGTGCTTGAGATCATCCGGGCGAGTGGCGAGGAACCGGAAATCGTCGCCTATCGTGAGCGCGGCTGGACACGGGAATTGCTGGCCGGCCTTCTCGCCGCGGCGGGCCTTACACCGCGACAGGCGCTCCGCACGTCGAAAAGCCCCGCGGAAGAATTGGGGCTTACAGACCCGGCCGTGGACGATGCCATCTTGTTTGAGGCGATGCTGAAACACCCGATCCTCGTGAACCGGCCCATCGTGGCCACGAAAAAAGGGACGGCGCTGTGCCGTCCCTCTGAAAAGGTGTTTGGATTGCTGGACACGCCGCCGGAGCGCTTCACGAAGGAAGATGGCGAGGTGATCCGTCCCGACTGACGGTCAGGCCGCCTCTGCGGGCACCTTCTCCAGCCAGACGCGCGCATCGACCTCGTCGGCGAGGTCATAGACTTTCAATTCTGTATCCGGCAGCGCCACGGCCTGCATTTTCGCTGACTGGCGTACCCAGGGCTGGTCGGTCAGAACCGCCACCTTGCCGAACCGTTTCTGCAGCGCGAAGAATTCCGCCTTGCGTGACCAGTCGCTGGCCACTGTGTGAAGACTGCCAAGATCCATGTGCTGCAGTCTGACCAGAAGTCCGCCGGGGGCGTCCTCGCTGGTGGTCTCCATCAATTGGTCCACCGCTTCGGGCATGGCATCCGGGTTCAGTTCGCCTTGCGCATCAATGGTGGTGAGAATTTCGGTTTCGGCCTGGATCGAATAGGGCATGAGTCTCCTGTTGGGGTTGCTTCCGGGTAAGCAACGCGCCGGAGAAGGTTGGGTTCCAAACCGGGTGCAGGATAAAAAAAGCCCGGCCCTGGCAAGCCCGGGCCGGGAGAGGATTGAACAGATTTCCGTGATTTCTGGGAGGAAACTTAAATCCGTTCAATGATGATTGCCGGCGCCATGCCGCCAGCGGCGCACATGGTGACCAGGCCATAGCGACCGCCGGACCGTTCCAGTTCGTCCAGCGCCGTGCCGATCAGGATCGAGCCGGTGGCACCGATCGGGTGGCCAAGCGCCATCGCGCCGCCATTGATGTTCACTTTCTCGCGGTCGAGATCGAGGTCGCGGATGAATTTCTCGGCAACCACCGAGAAGGCCTCGTTGATTTCCCAGACATCGATATCGTCCTTGCTCATGCCGGCCTTTTCCAGAACCTTCTTCGCGGCAGGCACCGGGGCGTTCAGCATCAGGGTGGGGCAGTCGCCCATATTCGCCGTCGCCACGATGCGGGCGCGCGGCTTCAGGCCGTTCTTGTCGGCATACTCCTTGGAGGTGACGAGCAGGGCGGCAGCGCCGTCAACGACACCGGAAGAGTTTCCGGCATGGTGGACATGGCTCATCTTGCCTTCAAGTTGCGGGTATTTCTTCGTGACCAGTTTGCCATAGGTGTTGCCCTGGTCATCGACCGGGATGTCCATGAACATGTTGAAGACGGTTTTCAGGCCCGACAGGCTTTCCATCGTGGTGCCGGGGCGGGGGAATTCGTCCTTCTCCAGCGCCAGCGTGCCGTCGCGATTGTAGACCGGCACGACAGATTTGTCGAAGCGGCCTTCATCCATGGCGCGTTTCGCGCGCACCTGACTGGTCACGGCCAACTGGTCGACGGCCTCGCGGTCGATGCCTTCGAGGGTCGCAATGGCATCGGCGCAGACGCCCTGCTGGGATTGCGGATGCAGGTCGCGCAGGTGAAGATTGCCGGCATCCATCATGGGCGGGCTTTTCGGGTCGGCCGTTGAGGCCGTATAGCTCATCATCTCACAGCCGCCTGCAATGACGCAGTCTTCCATGCCGGACATGATCTGCGCCGCGGCGAGCGAGACCGTGGTGATGCCGGAGCCGCAGAAACGGTCCAACGTCACGCCGGACGCCTTCACGTCAAAGCCCGCATCGAGCGCGGCCATGCGGCCCATGTCCGCGCCTTGCGCGCCGCGCTGGCTGGACGTGCCCCAGATGATGTCGTCCACGGTCGAGGTATCGAGATTGTTGCGGTCGCGGATGGCGCCCAGCACCGTCGCGCCCAGATGCTGCGGGTGCAGGTGGGCCAGCGATCCCTTGCCAACCTTGCCAATCCCGCGCGGTGTGCGCACAGCGTCGATGATGTAGGCCTCAGCCATGTCCGGTATCTCCCTTGGATTTATGTTTTGAGGCACTTTACGCGCACGTAAGCGTAAGGGCCACCCGTGACGTCGGGTTATGCAGTCCAACTGTTTTTCGCCCTGTTCGGAACGGCCCTGTTTGTATTTCATTAACTATCAGCTACATCCGAAACGAACCGGGGAGAGGGCTGCATGGCTGACGATGCCAGGGATTTGTCAGACGAAGACATTGCGTATTTCGCAAACCGACCGTCGACCGACTATGACGAAGTGGTGCTGCAGGCGGACTATGCCGCGCGCGCGGCCATCAGTTTCTATCGCTTCCGGCAGCTCGGGGGCGGACGCAATGGGCGGACTCCTGAAACGCGGATGCAGTTCGGCAAGTCCACAGGGCAGGGCATCCATTATGTCTCCGACCATCCGCAGGTGCGCATCCTCAATCTCTCGCTGATCGCCCTGCTCATATTGTTCGAGAGTGCGGCGAACGCCTATTTCTTTGCCCAGCAGAGTGAGTTCGGCCTGTCAGGCGGCATCTTCCAGGCGGCAGCGGTCTCCCTGGCGAATGTGGCGACCAGTTATTTCATCATCGGTTATTGGGGTCTGCGCCACGCTTCCATAGGTCTTGATCCAAACAAGCCATTGCTGGGATTCGACAGCCGGAACGTTATCAAAGGATTTGGAATATTAGCAGTTATTGTGGGTGTAGTGATTGTTTTGCTCGTCAACCTGTCCGCTGCGCACTATCGCAACATTCTGGATCTGACCGCTTCGGGGTTGGTGGATCTAAACACTACCGTTACTTCGTGGGATGAAGCAGGGAACGTTGTCGAACGTGAAATTCCTCTGATCGGCGCGAGCCCGACGTCATGGATGGGTTTCTTTGCAAACAAGTCGGAGTGTGAAATCATTCTGCAATCTGAAATGGGGAAATCCATCGGCAGCGCCGCGACCAATGCGATGTGCCGTCCGTTTGCGCTCCACTCGCTCGACGCCATGGTTCTGTTTGCGCTGGGCCTCGCCATCTCGGCAGTCGCGGCCTTCGAGGGCCGCAAGGCCGATGCGGCCTTTCCCGGCTTCAGCGATGCGGCCCGCCAGATCGAGCGCGCACGGCGCGACCTGCAATATGCGCTCGAGGACTATTATGACAGCTATTCCGACATCGTCGAAGACATCGAGGAGGATATTGGCGTCAAGCTGACCGCACAGCAGAAGATCACGCTGCGGCGCGCCATGGATGCCCGGGTCGAGAAGTATCGCCGGTTGCTGGAAACCGATCCGGATGTGTTGTGCGACGAGTTCGACGTGCCGCCGGAAGCGGTGGAGCACATCACAGGCAAGATCCCGCGGATGACGCCGCGTGCGGGGAATGACGCGTGAGCCGCCGCCGTCGCCGACAGCAGCGCCGCATGGCCTATATGAACTTCGCGATCATCGCCCTGCTGATTGCCGGAGGATTTGTCGCATACCAGTTCATAAAGCCGGCCGCCTATGATGAGCAGACGCTGTGCCTCGTCAGCGAGGACTTGCCGCCGCACACAGCCATCATCCTGGACAAGACCGACGAATATGATGCCGCGCAGGCGGACCTGATTGCCGGCCTGATCCGTCGCACACGGGACCGGCTGGACATCGGGGAGAGATTGTCCCTGTTCGAACTGGATGCGGACGGGCAGTTCGATCCGCGCGGGGAATTCTCGCTTTGCAATCCGGGGCGGGGCGGCCAGGTAAATCCGCTGTTCCGCAATCCCGGCATGATCGAGGCGCGCTATGCGGAACTGTTCGAGGCACCCATGGATGCGGTGATCGAGGACCTCGTCGTGCCGAAAGAGGCCCCCGCCAGTCCGATCCTGGAAGCCATGGCCCGTCTGGGGCAGACCGAGAATTTCTCGCCTGACGCCCCCGCGCGCCGGATCGTGATCGTCTCGGACATGCTGCAGAATTCGGACCTGTTTTCAGCCTATGGCGGCGCAGGCGCCTTGCCGGACACCCTGCCGCCGGCGCGGGACGTCGCCGAGTCTGTCGAGCGGCGCTACGGGCGGTCGCTGTCCGGTGTGGAGATTGAAATCCGCCTCATCCCGCGTGGACGCTACACAGACCTGCAGCGCGGCGCGCTGAAGGAATACTGGGACGATATCCTCTCCGAACTTGGCATGCGGACGGACTGGCGCGACCTGTAGCGGCGCCGGGGCCGTCGCCCCTGCATTTTGCGACTGCGTGCGCCTGTGGCATACTGTGCCAAAAGGCGAAAGACCATGGGAGGAAACTTGGTAGCACGGGCCTTGCGGCCCGATCTTGTCCGGCAGGGTATCGTGTTGATCCTGTTGCTGATCGCCTGCCTGTGGCCAGCGCCTGCCTTCGCCAATGCCAAGGACCAGCACACCATCCCATTCGAAATGGATTCGCAGGACCGGATCATCACCGAACTGTCCTTTCACAATGGCGTCACGGCCTCCGCAATCATCGATACAGCCGCAACCCTGCCCATGATCGGCGGCGCAACGGCACGCTCTGCCGGGCTCGCGGTCATTCCGGGCGAGGAGACCTTTGTGGAAGTGCTGGGTCTCGGCGGGCCGGAAACCTTTCCCCTGATCGATCTGCCGCGTCTCGGGGCCGGATCGGTGAAACTGGTCGAGGTGCCGGCGGCGCTCGACGCCAAGATTGCGGTCAGCGGGGTGCGCAATGTCCTGCCCATGAGTGCCATGACCGGGGACGTGGTGGATTTCGATTTCGACCGGCTGCAGGTGACGTCGTACAATCGGCGTCCGGCGGGACGCATGCGGGAAATCCTCTGCAAGCGGCCGATGGTGGTGCGCAACGGCCTCTACTTCGTTACCGTAAAGATCAATGGCCGCCGCGGGCTCGCCCTGATCGATACCGGATCGACGATCACCTACATGAATTCCACCTTCGCGGCGCAAGCCGGTACGGCCGTGAACGAAGCGGAGACCAAGCGCCTTCTCGGCATCACCGGCGAAGAGTATGACATGCACGTCGCCAACATTTCCCGCTTCGAGCTGGACGAGGTAACAATGAACGGGTTCAACATGGTCGTCTCCGATCCCGCACTGTTCGATCATCTGGGTATGGCAGATGAGCCGGTCATGATCCTGGGCATGGATTTCCTGTCGCAATTCCGGGTGCAGATTGATCGCAAGAACAGCCTGCTCTATCTGCGTATTCGCCACAGCACCGCGAAAAAGTGTCAGGCCTGCATGGAAATGCAAACTTACCGCCGCCGGTGATTCCGACTATCCGAACGCGCCATAGGCGTGCGTGACGGCCAGGCTGATTCCGTGCAGGGTGCGGTCGATCTCGTCCAGCGGGCCGATCACTTCCTTGTGGATCCGGTCATAGCCATAGCTGGCCTGCGGCTTGGCCTCATGGCCCGGTTCGGTCAGCGCCGCCAGTGGCGTGTCCTGGTCCCGGGAGGGCGGGAAGATTTTCCGCAACAGGTCGACCGCTTCTGAAATCCGCAATTCGGCGACCATTTCCACAAGGTCTCGGCTGCTGGCATCATGCCGCTCCGACAGGCGGGGCAGGCCGCCGACAATCGAGAAGGCCTTCATGATCAGGGCCTGGCGCACCGCGTGCAGCACGTGCAGGTCCAGGCGGCCTTCATGGCGCTGTTCGATGGAGGGGGCATTCTGAAGCTGTGCCAGCAATCGGTCGAACTTGCCCAGGTCGACGGACAGATAGTTGGCGATCTGGTTCATCGAGACAGCCGTTTCTGTATTGCGCAAGGCGTAATAGACGGCGCGATAGGCGTTCGCCTTTTCGGCATCGGCCAGCTTCGAATGCGCCACCCAGACCCCCGGATCATACACTCTGGCATAGGCGCGCAGCGCCGGCAGGCTGGTCAGCACCCGCGCCCGGGTGGCCAGCAGGATCAGGCTTTTCATGCGGGGGCTTTCATCGATCAGATCGACCAGCCGCTCCATCTCGCGCTGCAGCGAGGAGCCGATTCCCGCCGCCACGTTCACCGGTATGCTCAACTGCTGCAGCGTCGCATTGTGCGAGATCGCGCGCAGGGAGCGCGGCCCCACGGGGCCTGCCGCGCGGCGCTTCGGGCGGGACCCGGCCTTGACGGTCAGGCCGCTGGAAAAGGCGCCGAGCAGGCGGCCATAATCGGCGTTGACGAACAGGCGTTCCTGCCAGGCGCGCAGCGAGCGATAGAAATCCCACACCAGGTCCGTGCGTGTATAGAACGGGTCCTGCGTCCGGTCCTCCGGGTCCGACAGGGCGTGGCGGCACCAGGCCGCCATCGTTGTTTCGGCAAGGGCCGGATTGGCAAAATGCAGGAAACCGTCCCCGCCCTGAAAGCTGACTTCATGGCGCAGCTGCAGCCCGCGGGCCCGCGCACCGCCCCGCGTCCAGGGCGTCAGCAGATGATCAAACCGCTGTTCGAAACTGCCCGGCCAGGCGCCACGGCCCATGCTCTCGCCATGCGTGTTGAAGATCAGAAGGTCGACGTCTGCGCCCTTGGCGGCCAGCGCCCGTGCGATGAGATTGTGGATGCGCTCGATGGCCATGTCGGCGGCAACCTGCCCAATGAACCGTCCGGCGTCGGAGAATCCGAGCTGGATCGACAGATAGCCGCGCTGTTTCACATAGGCGAGGAATTCCGGTTCTTCCAGAAGCCGCTCAATGAAGCGGCCGCCTGTTTCCAGCGCTTCCGGCGTTTCGAACAGGGGAGAGATGTCCAGCTTGTCGTCGACACCGTATTGCCGCGCCAGATAGAGCGCGCCCATCACCGTCGCCGGGTTCTCGCTCTCGGCAATCAGGAAGCGGATGACAGATCCGGAATCGATATGTTTCAGGATCTGCGCGCACATCATGAATTGCCGCCGCGCCGTCGACTGTTCCAGGAACAGGTCTGCGAAATTGACCTGTACGGGTTTCGACTTGCGGGCCTTCTGCGCCAGCTCGGCCAGCGCCACGCGGCCCAGTTCCCGGTCTTCTGTCTGAAGGCCAAGGTCCCGGTTGATCACGGTGCGGACCTGCGCCGCGTTGACGCGCAGGTGAATGCGCGCCGTGCCCAGCTGCAGCGCGTCGACCTGCGCGCGGATCGCCATCAGTTCCACGGCCAGGCTGTCATCGGCCGTGGCGATCACGCTGTCCAGCACGTCGGTAATATCGGTTGCATCCAGCAATGTGCGGGTCGTGTGATCGGTCAGGGCATTCGCCGCCGGCACCAGATGGGTCGGATCGGTCAGGTCTGCTGCAAACAGGGCCGCATGGTTGGCGGTTTCCTCGGCGGCCGCCTTCAGGCGCTGGGTCAGCTTGGCCAGCGGGCCGATCTTCTGGCTGCCGCTGATCGCTTCCAGCTGCTGGGCATAGCGGCCCAGTTGCACCGCCTTTTCGGTCAGGCGGAACGTCAGGGATTGGGACCAGTGAATGTCGGCCCGGCCGTCAAGGTCATAACCCACCCAGCAGGCGATGGTGGGCACCTGAATTTTCAGGCTGCGCCAGTCATCGGGGAACGCCTTGCGCGCAACGGCCATCAGCGTGCGGGCATAGACCAGCTGTGCATCGGCGGCGTGCGCGATGGCGGCCTGGACTTCATCGTGCTCGCCTTTCAGGCTGATGGCCTGGTTCCAGGGCCGGGAGTCAGCCCGAATCTGGCGCATCACGGCCGTCCGGCTCGTCTTCGTCCCGCTCACCACATGGTCAGCCAGAGCCGTGCGCAAATCCTTGGACAGGGCAAAGGTCGGGTGTCCGGTGAAGACGATGCCGCCGGTGGCCTGTTCGACCCGGGCCTTGAACGCATCGAACCCGTCCGCCGCCATTGCATCCAGATCGGCTGACAGCTGTTCCCAGGCAGATTTGGCCTTGCCGCCTGCATGCTGGACGCGAAACCGCTCGGCGCGCCCTTCGATCAGGTCCAGATGAACCTCGTCGGCCAGCTTGGACAGATCGGACAGTTTGGTGCGGCCCGCCTCCAGGTCTCGGAACAGGGTCTGCGCCAGGGCAAACACGGAATTGGTCAGCGGGTCGATCTCGATCCGGGAGGCCTGCTCACGCAGGAAGAGTTGGGCGGCTTCGAGGGTCTTGGGAGTCGTCATCGTTGTCATGGCGCCAGAAAGACGGAATTGCCCGCAAAGTCAAAGCCTTGCTTTCCCTTGCGGCAAAGAAAGTGGGCTGCAGCAGGGCAGGCGGCTAGTTTCGGCCGAAAAAGCGCACCACGCCGATAAGGCCGGCAATGGCCGATCCCAGCCCGCCAAGCAGGACAAAGAGCGGATTTGCCTGGTCTGCAAAGGCGATGGCGCGATTGATCCCCGACACTTCAACCGTGACTGTGTCGCGGAAGGTGCGCAGCGGCACAACGGCATCCTCGTCAATCGCATAGATCTCGAACACCAGATCATGGCTCCCCGCCGTCAGCGGCAGGACGGACCAGCGCCAGACATTCTCGGTCAGGGGGGAGAGTGCCTGAACTTCCGGTGACATTGACACGATCTCGAAATTCGCGCCGCTGAGACGGGCTTCCACCCGGTCCGATACCAACGCTTCGCCTTCAATGACATTGCCGCGACCGGGCAGGGCGTCCACCGCTGTCTCGTCGCCTGTGGAATCTATGGCCAGCGTCACGTCGAAAGCGCGCTTGTATTCGGCCTTGCTGGGCGTTTCGTGGGCCACCGGCACGGATTTCAGCGTTTCGACAAAGGATTCATTGGCCTGTGGCGTGACATTGGCCGAGCGCGTGGCCATCGGTGCGTCGAATTCCGGGGCAGCGCCAACCGCTTCCGGGAACACATCGCCCGGAATGTCCGCGCCAAGGCTGCGCGTCGGACCAGCGGTCGGGGGCGGGGCATCCGCCAGTTCCTCTTCCGGCAGGGGCGCCAGGTCGGCCGTCTCTTCTTCCAGCGCTGGCGGCATGGCGGCTTCGAACGCTTCTTCCGTCGCCATTTCCTCGGCCGGGGCGGCATCGACCAATGGGGCCCGGGGCGCATATTCGTCCATCAGGACAGACCCGGCATACCCCGCGGCCACCAGGCCACACAAAAGCAGGATGATGGACAGCAATCTCAGCATGGCGGCGCGCGCTCCGTCTAATGTTCCCCACAGCGTGGTTAAGTCCTAGCAGAGCTTTATGACAGGGGGAAACGATTACGGCTGCTTTCATAGAAGGCGACCGCCGCTGCGTTCGAGACGTTCAGGCTCTCCATTTCCGGGGCAATCGGAATGCGGGCCAGCTCGGCGCAGGCCTTCGCGACGGCCGGGCGGATGCCGGGGCCCTCGGCGCCCAGCACGATGGCCAGCTTCGGCGCGCCGTTCACCGCGTCCGCGATCAACCGCTGGCCTTCGCCCGCCAGGCCGACCGTGTGATAGCCCGCTTCGGCCAGCTGCTCCAGCGCGCGGGCAATGTTTACCACGCGGGCTTCCTGCACCGTTTCGATCGCACCGACGGCGGCCTTCGCCGCCACCCCCGTCACATTCGGCGCATTGCGTGTCTGCAGCACCAGCCCGCCAAAGCCGAACGCCGCCGCAGACCGGTACACCGCGCCCAGATTGTGCGGGTCGGACACCTGGTCCAGCACGGCGATATGGCTGACACCCGCATCGATCAGGTCTTCCAGCGCGACCGGTTCCAGCGGTTCCACCTTCACGGCCACGCCCTGGTGCACCGCGCCCTCCGGCAGGCGCGAATCAATATCCTTCGCCGAAACGATAACAGGCTGCAGTGCGCTGGCGGGCAGGCGCTGGGCCGCATTCTCGGTCGCCAGCAGCTCGTGACAGGTGCGCGTCGGGTTTGCCAGCGCGGCAGCAACCGCATGCGTGCCCCATATCCAGAGCGGGCCGCCCTCGGCGCCGCCGGCATCGCGCGATTTTCCCCCGCGCCGGGGCGGGCGGGACGGGCCGCGACGTGCATTATCTGCGCTGTCGTGTGCTTTTCGCCGTTTAGAATGGTTGCGCGCCATTTCGGGTTTCCTTATAAGGCCGCTTCCGGGTTGGATCGGAAGCGCGAAAGCGCCCATGTGAAGCCCCGGCGCGGCAACGTCAATCGGCGTGTGGTCGCGGGTCCCGTGGAGGGATGGGAGAGTGGTTAAATCCACCAGACTGTAAATCTGGCCGCTTAGCGTACGCTGGTTCGAATCCAGCTCCCTCCACCACCCCGCACCAATGTGCTAGACTGGCGTGCTGCCACCCGGTGAGCGGGTATAGCATAATGGTAATGCACCAGCCTTCCAAGCTGTGTATGTCGGTTCGATTCCGTCTACCCGCTCCAGCCGAATTCCCCGGAAAATCCGCGCAATTGTGCCCTGCTACAGCTGCGAGGAGGAGCCCGGCACGCAATTGCCTTACGAGGTCGGGCACGGTCCATCGGTCATTGGAACGACATCGTGCGTAAAGTGATAGACGGATATGCCATACACGCGATCGACAGGTTGCTCCCTGGGGACCATGTCATAGTCTTCCAGCTTGTAGTCATCGAATTTCTCGAGAATGTCCCGTCGATTGTCAGAAACCAGGATTTTCAGGCGATCATGGTGCTTTGGAGATTTGACGGTGAGGGTGGCGCCGTCTTCGACTTGCTTTCTCGACTTGACCGATTCCTCAAACGGGTACGAGTGATGGTTGTAGGTGTCCGTCGTAAGCTTGAGCAGGGATCCGGTGCAATTGCGGATCTTGATTTCCTTGCCACCCTCCGCCGCGGCGGTTGCACCGGTCAGGGCGAGGCAGGCGGCGGCAAGGCCGGTGCGGATAAATGTCTTCTGGATCATGTCGATCTCCTTGCTGGACTTCATAAAAGAGGGTGACCCTGTGTGGGCTCGACGTCGTCGTTCGGTCCCCCTTGAGTCTGAACCGTCTGTGGACGCCCATGTGGGCAGCGACCGTCTCGCGACAGAAAAGCCGTCTGCCGGCAAGGTGGCCCGCCGGCAGCCGCGCGGCGTCAGGAATTCGGGCATTTCCCGTCCTTGAGCGGCTTCAGTCTGTACCGAAGCGGGTTGAATCCCTTGCTGACATGCTCCACCACTGCGTGGTCCTTCTTCGGGTCTATATCCATGTACAATTCCGGATCGTTGTGGATCTGGTCAGTGAAGAGTATCTGGACGTCGAACAGATTGGTGACCGGAAGGTTCTTCAACACCTGGCGCGCATTTGGCGCAATCTCGTAGGTGCCGTTTCCTCGAACGAGCAGGTCTCTCCGGGAAGTGCCCACCTTGGCCGTCAGTGTGTTTTTGGTGCAGTTCACCAGAGTCGGGCTCGCCGTCTTTTCTGCTGAAGCATTTGGTCCGATGCTCCCGATCATCGCTGCTGCCAGGGCGATCTTCGCAAGGTTCTTGAAAAGGTGTGGGCGGGTCATTCGGGTCTCCATGTCTGGGGTCGGTGGTAAGGCGTACGAGCAACAAAAATCCGTATCCGGCTTGGTTCGGGTGTCTCCTGAGAAGGCATGCCTTCGCCGGCCGGTCGCCCTGGAGGGCATCACGGCACGACCTTGCATTCATTCTTGTTGAGGGGTTTCAGTTCATGACCATGATAGTGGCCGAACCGGTTCGGGAACCCCTTGAAATAGATTCCGTAATCGCGGGCGTCGACACTGGCCCATTCCGTCTTCGGGGCGATCACGCCCTGTTCGGCCTGGACAGTCACGCGGTCGGTCGGGAGATCCTCGGTCACCGCCTTCTGTGACCGGACGTCGTGATGGCTGGACGGGTATTGGCGGTTCGGAGTGGTGCTGTCTTCGTTCTCGATCGGCTGGATCATGATCCGGATCGTTTGGGAGGTGCAATTGCGAATCTTTATCTCCTTGGCGACAGCCGCCGGGGCGGCCAGGCTCGTGAAGGCGAGACTGCCGATAATCAAAACGGTTCGGACGGGGGGCGGGAGTGCATGAGTTCAGTGTCCAATCCTTGCTTTCTGGGTCCATGAGGGGAGAAGCCGGTCATCGCGGCATTTGCCGGTGTGCGGGGAGCCCGGAGCAGCGCTCCGGCAAGACGGGGTGTCAGGAACTGTAAAGTCGGCATCCGGGGAATCATCGTGCACAGAGCAATCCGTCAGCGCGCCCCCGGCGCCGGGTTCCAGTCTGCGGGCGCCGCAGTGTTCAGGCGATATGGCCACCGGATCGCGGGCCTCGGCTTGCGCGCCACAGGTCGGGGCAAGCGAGAGGAGAAGAGCGAGGCCGGTCCGGTGGCCATGCCGTGCGGCAAAGACAGGAACTGTACGGATGGCTTGCAAAGCAGGCATGTTCAAGTCCTTCGGCGCTTGGGCAGGACCAGGTTCCGTCAGGGTACTTACCGATATGTAAACGGTGTAATTTCGAGGAAATTCAAGACTGAGACACACAGTCATGCGCGTGCGGTCCAGCTGCAGCCCATGTGCGGAAAATGCCCATGCCGGACGCGATCGCCTGAGACAGGGCTGAACGCTGGAAAGGCCGGTTTCCGAGAGGCGTGCCCCGGGCGGATTCCAGGTAAACGGGTGTTACACGGGTGCGGTACGACCGATCCATAACAGGCGAGCCGGCGCGCCGGCGTGAAGAGGCGGGCCCGGCAAGGTGAGGGGACGGCGGCGGATCCGGTTCGGTCGGGGCGCTTTCCTTTGCCCGCCAGGCGGGAGGCAGATGTCTCCGCTTCGCGGCCTGCCGTCCGGTCGCAATCCCGCCCGCCCGCCTGGTTTCGATCCGGCATCCCGCCCGCCGCGCACACGCTTTCGTGCCGAGCGTAGGGCGGCTCAACGCGGTTTTCCCGGGGCCCGTCCGGCCCGGCGGGAAAAAGGCGGTCTCAGACTGCAGATCAGCTCAGTTTACCCGTTGACGGGGCCGGGCTCAGCCTATACATCGGCGCCTTCCAATCTCGTGCCCAGATGGCGGAATTGGTAGACGCGCACGGTTCAGGTCCGTGTGCCGCAAGGCGTGGAGGTTCGAGTCCTCTTCTGGGCACCACACTGTGTTGATGAGAAACACAGCCTCCACATAAATCCCGATATAAAACAGTAACTTGCGGGCGCATTTCGAGTCCTGAGTGTCCATGCTCGTCCACCTGCATCCGTCGACTGCCAACCTTTTTGTTGGCACCATTGTGGCATCAAACAGCTCAAAAGAGCGATTGCTAAATGGTGGTGCCAACAAATGAAGCTAAGTGACTATAAAATCAAAGCATTAAAGCCGGGGAAGAAGCCAATCAGAACCGCCGATGGGCGTGGCATGTATCTGGAGGTCAAACCAAACGGTACGAAGCTTTTCAAGATGGCCTATCGCTATGGCGGCAAGCAGAAGACGCTGTCATTTGGCGACTATCCGATCACAACCCTCGCCAAAGAGCGCGAACGTATGGTGGAAGCTCACCGCCTTCTGCGTGACGGGATTGACCCCATGGTGCAATTCCAGACCGAGAAACAAGCGAAGCTTGCCAAGAAAGAGCACACCTTCTCGAAGATCGCTGCAGAGCTTCTGGAGAAGCGCCGCAAGGAAGGCCTCGCCCCTGTCACGCTAAAAAAGAAGCGCTGGCTTATTGGCCTCGCCGAGAAGGATATTGGCGATATGCCGATCCGCGAGATAAAAGCCCCTGATATTCTAGTGCCCCTCCGCAAGATTGAGTCGGACGGAAACTATGAAACCGCAAAGCGCACCCGCGCAATTGTCGGCGAAGTCTTCCGCTATGCGATTGCGACGGCGCGCGCCGAGTTTGATCCTACGGTCGGCCTGCGCGGCGCGCTCATTTCGCCGCGCGTCACGCACAGACCTGCCATAGTCGAACGCGAACCTTTCGCTGCACTCTGCCGTGCTATCTGGTCATTTGACGGTCTACCGGAAGTCCAGACGGCGCTTAAACTGATGGTGCTGCTCTATCCACGTCCGGGCGAGCTGCGCCTATCAAAGTGGGACGAATTTAATCTCGAAAACCAGAAATGGACGATCCCGGCCACGCGCATGAAAATGCGCCGTGAGCATATCAAGCCTCTGCCGGGCCTCGCTGTGGAACTGCTATACGATCTTAAAGCGCAATCCTGGAAAACTGATTGGTTATTCCCATCCCGCCTATCGCGCGGTCGCACGATAAGCGAGAACACCATGAACGCTTCCCTCCGCCGAATGGGCTATGCCGCCGATCAAATGACCTCTCACGGCTTCCGCGCCAGCGCCTCAAGCCTGCTAAACGAAAGTGGCCTCTGGCAAGCTGACGCCATCGAGGCTGAACTAGCCCATTTCAGCGGAGAACAAGTCCGCCGCGCCTATCACCGTGCTGCCTATTGGAAAGAGCGCACGGAAATGACGGAATGGTGGGCTGGGGAGGTTTTGAAATTTGTTGATCGCCAAACGTAGCTTTAATCCAGTTCTTTCGTCGGAGAGATGTGCGCACCCATGAGGTGTCTGCTATGTCAATTGGAAACTATTTTCCACGGGGGTAAATCGTGTCGCGAAGAAGGACCTATCAGGAGAAAATTTCTGATCACATTGCCAGTGTGGTCGACGATAGATGTATCAAGAATGTTATTCACTTCACACGCCTTTCAAACCTCCAGAGCATTCTGCTGCACGGACTTCTAAGTCGATTTGATCTTCTGCAGGCAAACATTTCGAAGAACTCCACAATGAGCGACGTTGATCGTTTGGACGAGAATGATCACGCAATTTCAGGCTCTGTGTCCTGCTTCTATCCGTACATGTTCGACGCCAAGCGCCACCGATCCGGTAACGCTCCCTGGGTGATCCTAGCATTAAATCCCAGCCTCCTCTGGGAGCTCAACTGCCACTTCTACGCGCACAGCGTTTTGAGCCGAGACACAAAGTATGAGCGAGGTATCGGAAGAAGAAACAGTGGTTACGCTTTCGAGTCTCTTTTCCATGACCACCGGATTTCGGTCGATGGAGGAAAGCCATGGTATCGTGAGACAGCCGGTCTCCCGCCAAGCTTTCCAACCCATCCGGATTCAGAGGTACAGGTGTTTGACCCCATTCATCCTAAGTATCTGCAAGGGGCTTGGGTTGAAACAACTCAGGACGAGGCAGAAGTTTTGCGAGTTCTTGAAACGTTTGGAATTAACGATTTCGAAGTGTGGGTAGAACCCTTTAAGCCGAGGCATAAGTACCAACAAATTGAATGGGGCTGACCTTTACCAGACGAATGATGTTTCGGAGCTAATGTCAGGTACGCTCCGCCTCCACAATCTGGCGCATGTACCCCTCGACCTCGCCTTCAATCCAAACACTTCGCCGCCCGATATGTACTGGTGCTGGGAACGGTCGGTCCTCATCCTTGATCAGCTGGTAAACGAGCGAACGGCTTATTGACGTGCGGTCTAGCACTTGGCGCAGCGATAGAAAGCGGGTGGGCTTTGTCTGGCGCTCGGCGCTCAGCGTGGCGCCCTGCCGCTTCAATCGGATGATATTAGGTTCGGACATGATTGTGCCTCCTGTGTGGTCTGCCAACTTGCCTAATCATCCCTCGCGAGTTCATTCACGCCTAGTGTGAAAGGCGGCAAATCGCGGCAACAGTTTGCAAACTCAGTAATTGATGTCGTCGGCTACATCATGTCGGATATTTTGGTCGCGTAGCGCGGTCGCAGCCGTGCTCTCACCGTTTGCGACCTTGGCGGCCACCTGTTTGATGAAGTGATCAAAGCGGCGACGTGCGAGGCCGTTGGCAATGTCTCGCTCGCCCTCCGGGAACGGCTCAAATCTCGCCAGCCAATAGACGAGATAGTTCGCGAGCATCTCCATCGTGATCGCGATATCGCGCTCCAAATATCCAAGATGGATTTCGTACTGATCCAGTCGCCGTATGAGCCGCTCTTCCAACAGCTCGCATGCTTCCGGATCAAAGTAGCTTCTCAGCGCGGCTTGAACGATGACCGTTTTCGTTGTGCGTCGCTCGCGCGCCGCCTGGCACAATTGCGCATTCAGTTTTGTATCAATGCGAAGGGTTAGGCGTGGCTTCATCGAGGTCTCTCCTTGGGGGACATTTCCCTCGATGATGCGGCACCTCAGGTGGCGAGATAAGTTGGAGCGCAGGCAAAATCCTGCAAAACCGTGTCATACAGAAAAAGCGTACAAATACAGGCAGTTGCTAAAATCTGTACTTCACAGATTCCGGCAAAAGGCGACAAAAAAATGATGTGCAGACAAGGCGTTAGATGGGCGTGTACGTACATCCTTAATCTTGCCCTGCAGGATTCGCTGTCCATTCCCTTGCTGCGCTTTGCTTCCCTCTGCTGCCATTTGCCGGGCTTTGTAGTCTGGGCGCTTCGCAGTATCCGCTGACTGTCACCGTTTCATAAGTGGGTGTTGCCGAAATTTCGTCCGGTCAAAAGCGCGTGAACACGCGCCGCGAAGCGGTCTAAGACCCTTGACCGGACGAAATTTCGGCAAGGAAAATAAACAAGGCCCAAGCGGCATTTCATGCCATTGGGCCTGAAAGCAAGAGTGGTTTAACCTCCTAATTACCCACCCGACATTCTCAAATCTCTGCCGGATTCGAGCAGCCTCGAAAACTCCTGAAGCCTCGTTGGAATGAGTGCAGAGTCGTACTAAAGCTGGCGGGAAAGAACTGATTGGACAAAGAAATGCCAGCTAGAACGAGCCGCACCTCAGGTGGAGAATTGTTTATTGTCGATAATTCGAACGACGACTGGAAGGCTCAAAAATACCTTCAAGAGTGGTGTCAAATTTCCAAATCGATTGATGTTGCGACTGGTTATTTTGAGATTGGCTCTTTGCTCGCATTGGACGGCGAATGGCAGAAAGTTGACCAGATTCGGATCTTAATGGGTGATGAGGTTTCGGCGAGAACGAAGCTCGTTTTCGAAAAAGTATTCTCTGAAATTAGTCGTAAACTCGACGAAAGCGTAGAAAAAGAAAAGCTAGCTAATCATTTTCTACGGGGTGTCGAATCGATAGTCGATGGCATCCGTACCGGTCAGATTTCATGCCGTGTGTACAGAAAAGACAAGTTCCATGCGAAAGCTTTTATCACTCATGCGCGTCTGGATGTTGTGGGTTCATTTGCTCTGGTCGGATCATCAAACTTTACTCTGCCAGGACTAACTGAAAACATTGAATTGAATGTCCAGATCGGGGGAACGCCTGTTGGAGTTCTCCAAGAATGGTATGAGGAGCATTGGGAAGACGCGGACGACGTATCAGTTGAAATTCTAGAGGTCATTGAGCGACATGTTCGCGATTTCAAGCCATTTGAAGTCTACGCCCGAAGCCTACAGCAGTACTTTCTAAGCCACGAAGAGACCGCCGGAGAGTGGGAATCGGATAACTCGAGTATCTATCCCATTCTGGCTAAATATCAGCGAGATGGGTATGCGGGTCTTCTAAAACGCGCAGATCGACACGGTGGCGCTTTCCTTTGCGATGGGGTCGGTCTGGGCAAAACGTTTATAGGCTTGATGTTAATCGAACGGTTTGTTCAGTTCGAAAAGAAAAATGTAGCGCTATTCGTGCCCAAATCGGCAAAAGAACCCGTTTGGGAACGCGAGCTAAACAAGCGCCTACCTCACATTTTCAAGGGATATAGTCGGCTAAAGATTTTTAGTCACACTGATCTGACAAGAGACAAAATTGGAGATGAGCTTCATCAAGTTATGGAGCAGGCTGATATCGTGATCATCGATGAGGCACACCATTTTCGAAATACCGGAACAAAAGGCGAGGACGGGAACGGACGGCGATCAAGGTATTGGCGGCTATATGATCTGATCGGAGATAAGCAGGTGTTTCTGCTAACAGCAACGCCGATTAACAACAGCTTGATAGACTTTCAGCACATGGCAGAACTTTTTACGAGGAATGTGCCGGACCATTTTTCCGCAGCACCCCTCGGCATTCATTCGTTCAGCGGCTACATTCGGAGATTGGAAAAGCGCATCGAAGAAGAGATTTTTGGTGCAGATTCTGAACGAGCTGAACTCGGGTTTTCGTTTGATGAAGCGGCAGATCAACTTCGTGCGGACCCGCTCTTTGATGCGCTCGTCGTTCAGCGAAGTAGAAGCTATGTGAAATCAAGCATGCAGCGTGAAGATGGTGCAACGGTACTTTTCCCTGAACCAAGAAAGCCCACAGTTGCAGAATATTCTGTCAAACAGACCTACGGCAAACTTTTGGATATGGTGTCTGAGGCTTTTCACAAGCGTGATCCACTTTTTGTTCTCGGCATTTATAATCCCTACGCATACTATAAGGGTGAAGATCCAGACATCATCTCGGATTTCGAAAGAGGTCGAAGCAAACAGGTAGTTGCTCTCATCCGGACGAGTTTTTTGAAGCGTTTCGAGAGTTCAGCTGAAGCCTTCAAAGCAAGCTGTTGGAGATTGCTATTTAAACTTTTGGCTTGGGCTGAAGTCCATGCGGAAACCCCGCATGAACAGTCTTCGCTTGAACGTTGGAAACGCAAACACGCGAAACTGCTTGAGTTCAAACCCCAGCGTGATTTTTTTGATGATAACGATGCGGACGAAGATCTTGTCCCACCTGAATTACTGGAACAGGTAGAGATACTTGATCGTGATGATTATCGAGTTGAAGAACTATTCAGCGATACACTTCAGGACATGGAGCAAATTACCGACTTTCTGGACGAGTTGCAGAAATTCAAACCGTCCCAGGATAAAAAGCTTACAAAGCTGCTAAGCCTATTAAAGAAAGATCCTGTTCTCAGCAAACACAAGGTTCTGATTTTTTCCGAGTTCACCGACACAGCGCGTTATCTTCAAAAGCAACTTAGTGAAGCAGGAATAGAAGGCGTCGATCAGATTGATAGCGCTACAAAGGGTGACAGAGCGAAAATCGTTCAGAGGTTTGCTCCCTACTACAACGAAAGCTCAAGTGAGGCGCAAGGCGACAATGAAATACGTGTTCTCATCGCGACGGACGTCCTCTCAGAAGGTCTAAACCTTCAGGATGCCACTCGATTGATCAACTACGATCTACACTGGAACCCAGTTCGACTAATGCAGCGGATTGGACGTGTAGACCGCCGGATGAATGCTGAAATCGAGGAACAGATCATCCGGGACCACCCGGATCAGAAGAAGCTTCGGGGAACGGTTGCCTATTGGAATTTCCTGCCGCCGCAAGATCTGGACAATCTTCTGCGCCTCTACTCTCGAGTGGCACATAAAACCCTGCGCATTTCCAAGACTTTAGGCATCGAAGGCGGTCAGTTACTGACAGAAGACGACGATTTTGACGAGCTGAAAAATTTCGCGGAGCAGTATGAAGGAACGCCGAGTCCGGACGAGAGAATGCATCTGGAGTGGCAGGATCTGCTCAAAGAGCACCCAGGACTAGATAGTATCGTCGGCGCATATCCGAACGGTATCTTTTCAGGGAAAGCTTATATCAAGCCTGGAGCAAAGGGTGTTTTCTTCTGTTACGCGCGCCCGGCCCATGACAAAGAGGCGAGCGAAAAATCTGGAGAGGATATCTGGACGGCAGAAGCTGGGGATGTGTCGTGGTATTTCTATGACCTGCAGTCCAAAGCGATTGTTGAAGATGCGCACCGAATGATTGACCTCATTCGATCCGAGGAAAGCACGCCGCGTAAAACAGACATGGATCAAATGGAACTGTCTGATATTCGGATCTTGGTCGAAAAGCACATCACAAAGACTTACCTGCGCAAGGTGCAGGCTCCCGTTGGCGTTCGACCCATCTTGCGTGCCTGGATGGAATTGTGCTGAGGTTCGCATTGGGGCGTAGGCGCATTCAACGGGGCAAAGTAAATCCATGACACCGCAAGATCTTGCACAGATAAACAATTTCGAGCGGCTAGTAGATTTCCTGAGAGGTCAGTTGGAATGGCCCATTCCCGATGACTATGAATTCGAAGATGTAACGTATGAATACGAACCCACAGAACTTGGCCTGAAGCCTGAACAGATCGCCAAGATCCGCGAAGTTCATCAGCTGCGTCCGCTCACAACGAACCAACCCTGGGGCGTCTTCTTCGTATCATTCGAAGAGAAAGGTCTGCCTATTACAGTTATGCGGCGCATCTTACGATCACTTGTGCTGACAAAACGGGCCGATGCGAAAGACGCAGATCGCGCTGCATGGCAGCGGAGTGACCTCCTGTTTATTTCAGCGCATGGCAAGGGCGGAGCTCGCGAGCTTTCCTTTGCCCATTTCGCAGATGGGAAGGAAACGGGCGACCTTCCTGTCCTGCGCGTCCTCAACTGGAACCGTGATGATACCGTTTTGCACAATCGCTACGTCCAGAAGATGTTGGACGAGCGGCTGCGCTGGCCGGACGATCCGAGTGATACCCGCCATTGGAAAGAGACCTGGGCGGGTGCATTCCAGATTGCGTATCGCGAAGCCATCAATACATCCAAAGACTTGTCTAAGGCTTTGGCCGGGCTCGCCAGCCAGATCCGCGCCCGCGCGAATGAACTGCTCGAGGCAGAAGTCAAGGGCGGACCAATGCGGAAGATGCATGAGGCGTTTCGCGAAAACCTGATTCAGGATCTGTCGGAAGACGATTTTGCCGACATGTTCGCGCAGACGATCAGCTATGGCCTGCTGGCGGCGCGTATCTCCCGCAGCGCGGTGGATGAGATTGAAGACGATTCCGGGATGTCCGGCGGACTGGTTGCCGACAATTTGACGGACATGATCCCGTCCACCAATCCGTTTCTCAAAGAGCTGTTTGCCAGCTTCTTGAAGCTGGGTGGGCGCGATAAGCGCAAGGCAATGAATTTTGACGAGCTCGGCGTGCGCGACGTGGTCGACCTGCTCAACGCCGCCAATATGAAAGCGGTGCTGCGTGACTTTGGGGACAAGAACCCCAAGGAAGATCCGGTCATCCATTTCTATGAGCTGTTCCTGAAAGAATACGATCCCGAAAAGCGGATGCAACGCGGGGTGTTCTATACGCCGCGCCCTGTGGTGAACTTTATCGTGCGCGGCGTAGATGAAGTGTTGCGCACCGAGTTTGACCTGCCGCTTGGCCTCGCGGATACAACGACGTGGGGCGAACTCGCGGCGCGCAATGAGAACATTACCGTGCCGGACCATATCGATCCGGATGCGCCCTTTGTGCAGATTCTTGATCCGGCGACCGGCACCGGCACATTTCTGGTCGAGGTGATCGACCTGATCCACAAGCGGATGGTCGAGACGTGGACCGACGCTGGCAAGACCCAAGCCGAAATCGATATGCTCTGGCGGGCCTACGTGTCGGAGCACCTGCTGCCGCGCCTCACCGCTTTCGAATTAATGATGGCCCCTTATGCCATCGCGCATATGAAGCTCGGCCTGAAACTGTTTGAGACCGGCTACCGGTTTGAAGATGACGTCCGGGCGCGCGTGTTTCTGACGAACGCGCTGCAACCCCCTCGTGCCTCGGGCGGACAGGTGGAAATGTTTGGCGACGCGTTGGCGCATGAATGCGCAGCGGCAGATGAAACTAAGTCAATCACGCCTTTTACCGTCGTTGTGGGCAATCCACCTTACTCACTTCAGTCAGCGAATATGGATAAAAACGCTAGGGACCTCATACAACCCTTCAAATTTGTTGAAGGGCGTCGAATCGTTGAGCGCAATGCACTGCAACTCGAGAAAAACTTAAACGATGATTACGTCAAGTTCTTTGCGCTTGTGATTAAGCTCTTGACTCCTCAGACGCTCTTTTGCAGCGGCCTGATTACCAATCACTCGTTCTTGGATAATCCTACCTTGCGAGGCATGCGATGGAAGGTCAGCCAGACCTTCAATTTTTTGCGTATCGTAGATCTACATGGGAACTCAACTAAAAAAGAAGAGCCTCCAGCTCAGCAAGCCAATGAGAACATATTCGAGATAAAGCAAGGAACAGCAATCAGCATTTTTGCAAATTTGCCCAGTAGTGATCGGTCGTCGCGGCACATGAGTTTTTGGGGAACGCGAAGCGAGAAAGAAGACGGGTTATTGGAGACTTCCGTAGTCGCAAATGGCGAGTCTTCCATGATCTCGCCTCAGGCGCCCAAGTTTCTGTTTATTCCTAGAAACAACACCAATTTTGCCGAATTTTCTAATGGAGTGCTGTTGCCTGATATTGTCCCAATCCATGGTGCAGGATTCATAAGCGCAAGAGACGGTTTGGTAGTCGATTTCGATCGGGATGAACTAACAAATCGGATAACGTCTTTCGCAAACAGCGATTTAGATAATGATAGCTTACTCAAGAAATTCAGCGTCGCGGCTAAGAAGGGTTGGGATGTTGACAAAGCGAGGTCTCTTTTAAAATCTAAAAACATCGACAGTCTGATTACGCAGGTGGCGTATAGACCATTCGATAAACGTCATATTTTTTACGATTCGACATTGGTTTGGGGATGTTCCTGGCCCACCGCACAACATATCGTGTCACTCAATAATTTGGCATTATTAGCGACGCGAATAACTAAAGATCAGTGGGATGTTTCAATCTGTGACCGAATGGCGTCACACAAAGCAATGTCTGCTTATGATAGTAATATTGTTTTCCCCCTCTGGCTCCAGCCCACCTCCGCCGACCCCCATCGCCGCCCCAATCTCGACGCCCGCCTCGCGGAAAGTTTCGGCGCGCCGATCAACCTCACCTATGAAGACGGCCTGCCCAAAGGCCAGTCTAACCTTGGTCCTGACTATCGCGAGCAGGAGACGCCAGAGCTCGATATGTGGGACGGGCGCGGCGACCTGAAGTCAACGTTCGGCCCGCGCGACCTGTTTGACTGGATCTATGCCGTCTTGCATTCACCTGCCTATCGCACACGCTACGCCGAATTCCTGAAATCCGACTTCCCGCGCATCCCGCGCCCGGCCAGCCGCGACCTGTTTGCCGCGCTCATACCGCTGGGCCGCGAACTTGTTGCGCTCCACCTGCTCAAACCGGATGAAGCCCCCATCCTGCAAACACCTGAAATACGATTTGTCGGATCCGGTGAACCCCGCGTCGCCAAAAGCCATCCGAAATTCGTCAATGGCAAAGTGATGATCAATGCCAGCCGCTGGTTTGAAGATGTGCCGCGCGAGACCTGGGAGTTCAAAGTCGGCGGCTATCAGGTGCTCGACAAATGGCTGAAGGACCGCGCTGAAAAAGGCGGCAAGAACCCAAAGCCCGGACGCGTGCTGACGGATGAAGATATCCTGCACTATCGCCGCGTCGTCGTCGCCCTAACGGAGACCCGCCGCCTCATGTCAGAGATTGACCACGTGATCGAAAGCCATGGCGGCTGGCCGGATGCGTTCACCGCAGAGTAGAAAACTCTTGACATTTCTGAAGTTTTGTGTTAGGATATAATTAGACGCCGAAAATGCGTCTGCAATGAACCCGGAGTGGGTTCTGGACATCAGGCCAACTGAAAAGGCGGCAAACTGCAAGCGGGCTGCAAAGCCATGTGAACGGGGATCAGGCGTATCTCGCCCGACTGTATCTGGAACACGCTCCTTTGACCTGAAACGGACTTAGGAGATTTTTTATGTCCAAACATCAAAACGATATCATCATCCGCTTCGCCCATGTGGACGAGCAACCCTCCAACAATTCAGAAACCGGAGCCGACACACCCATCTCGCGACTGATCGGTTTTGTGCCGGCAAAGTATTTACTGCCCCTGTTCGATAATGCGGGACTTGCCGCAAATCCGCGTTCGTCTCGCCGTAACTCTGTCGTCGAAGACATTCTGACAACTCTGGATTCAACCCCGGAACTTTTCCGCTACAAGTCAAAAGGTATTCTGCTCGGTACATCTTCGTACGAAGCACTACAACGCAATCGCTACCGTCTGGAATTCAACGATCCGAATATTGAAGGAATCCTTGATGGAGGACACAACATGCTCGCGATCGGCCTTCATATTCTCCAACCGCATATGGAGGAGAAAGACTGGAAACGGATCAAATCCTGGGACGATATGAAATCGGCGTGGGACGACCACCGTGATCTGATTGAAGATAGCAAAGACGAGTACGACTTCTATGTGCCCGTCGAATTACTGATCCCTTCAGGCGACACGACAGAGGGCGTTGATGCATTCCTGATGCCTTTGCTTGAAGTCTGCGAGGCGAGGAACAACAATGCGCAGCTTCCTATCGAGGCAAAGTCTAACAAGCAGGGCTTTTACGATGCGATCAAGGACGTGATGTCGAAAGACTTCGCGAACCGCGTCGAGTGGAAGCCGAATAGCTGGGAAGATGATGCCGAGAAGCGCCCCATCAAGGTGCGAGACCTTGTGGCACTTGCGTGGATCCCGCTTAATAGCTTGAACGAGGAAGGTGCTCTTCCTCTGGATATCAGCGTGTCGGCACAGAACACGTATCGGAACAAAGGCGAATGTTCTAAGAAGTTCGAAGAGCTTATGAGCCATGATGACGTCACTGACCAAAAGCAGGGCGCAACTCGCGAACTTAAGCATGCTGGTGTTCGCAGCGCCTTTGAAATTCTGGCGGATCTTCCGCGTCTGTATGACCAAATCTACGCAGATTTCCCCAAGGCCTACAATGGCAACGGAAAGCGCCGGTTTGCGTCGAACCCGATTGTGAAGATCTATGACCCTGAGCGGCGCAAGTCAGCTAAAAAGTCCGGCAAAGCCGTAAAAGGTTACGTTACAACCGAGCCGAAGACTCCGTTCTTTCGGGAAGGCGTGAAGGATAATTACCCAGAAGGGCTGATCGTACCGCTGATTTACGGCCTGAAAGGCCTCATGAAGGTCGAAAACGGTAAGGTGGTGTGGGCTGTGGATGATCCATTCGCGTTTGTTGATCTTAATCTTGAACGCATCGCTGACTCTTATCAGCTCGTCATGAATATGGCGCGCTGGGACCCTCAGAAGATTTCCAAGGATGCAAACTCGTATGAGTTCGCAGTGCGTGAATTCCGCAATGCACTCCTTGAAGATCAACGGACATAAGGAGAGGTGATATGCGAGCGAAAGCAAGTGGTATTCAATTGGATGCTTCAGATGCAGCGGTCATCAAAGCCATGCTTAATCGTGGCGATCGGCAGCATGACATCGCGGCTTGGTTTGGCGTGAATGGAGGACGTATCGGCGAGATTGCGCGCGGGTATTCGTTCTCTAATGTACAACCATCTTCCGGGCTTCTTCCCCCTCCTGGTCCCTATCTGAGCGGAAAGGAAAGCGCTGTTGTGCTAGATGCGCTGCAAGCAGCAAAGGCGGCGCTAAATGATGCTGAAGCGTTACTGAAGCAAACTGCGACCTAACTATTGGGGCGGCTCCAAGCGAGCCGCCCCATTTTCAATCTGGACGACTACGCATAACTATGGTCATTTGAGGATGAACAACGACGCTGTCGGGTCCCTGTTTCTCACTCAAATCACGGTAGCCCGATTGAATGTTGGCATCGTGGATCCGCAAATAAATCTGTGGATAAATAAAAAACCATTAGAATCACAAGGCTTTATGGTTAACGGATTTCCTCTTCTGGCACCAATTCTTTCGGTCGGCCGTCCTTTTGGGGGCGGCTTTTTTGTTGGAGGCGCCGGGGTTTGGGGGCTCAGGGGCTGGCGGTTGTGTCACGATAGGTGCCCGGGGTCTGGCCGGCCCAGCGCTTGAAGGCGCGGGTGAAGGCGCTCTGCTCCGAAAATCCTGTCAGGAACGCCACGTCCGCGATGGAATAGCTCGTATCGGCCAGGAAGCGCTCGGCGGTCTCGCGCCGCGCCTGGTCCACCAGGGCCTGGAAAGTCAGCCCCTGGTCCGACAGGCGCCGCTGCAGCGTGCGCGCGCTCATGCCGAGATCCGAGGCGACCTGCGCGAGCGACGGAATGCCGTCGGTCAGCACATCGGCAATCTGCAGCACGACCTGCCGGTCCAGTTGCCGGTCGCCGCCCTCGCGCGGCAGCATGCCGTCTGCCTGCGCGCTCAGGAACCGCCAGATGCTCTCGTCGCCGACCAGATTCGGCTTGTCCAGCCGTTCGGCCGGGATGATCAGCGCATCAATGTCGGCCCCGAATTTGATCGGGCAGCGAAAATGGGCCTGCAGCAGCTCCAGCGATCCGGCCGGTTCCGGATGGCAGAACTGGACCGCGCCAGGCTTCGAATTCGGTCCGGTCGCTTCCCGGCAGAGCGTGACATAGGTCGCCAGCGCGCCCTCGCTCGACAGGTCAAGGCCGAGGCGCGGCGTGTCCGGCCGGCGATGGGTCCACCAGAATGTGTCGCCCTTGTCATACAGTTTGAAGGTCGAGGCCGTATTGTAGGCGCGCGCATGACGGTCCATCCGCAGGAAGGAATGGCGCAGCGTCGGCGCGGATTTCCACGCCAGGCCGACCGCGCCGAAATCGGTGCAGGTGGCCGACATGCTGACGCCGAGCAGGAAGCGGATGTCCGGCTTCTCGATCTCGGCAATGGTTTCCAGCAGGCTGTAATAATTGGCGGCGCTGATCATGGCAGGCGCCGGGCCGGCCGCAGGCGAGGGGTCGATCCCTGCCACGCGGCACATCATGCCCCGGTCCAGCCGGTCGCTGAGCCGGTCTATGATCTTCAACACGAATACGGTTGAAACTGTTGCCATCTCCCTCGCGCTCCCCACGCTGGCCGTTCCGCCGGCGGCGCGATCCCCCTCGCACCGTGCTGGAAAGCTTGCCCCAGACGGATTGACGCGTCCAGTCAACAGGATGTCGCGACCGGTCAATACGGTCGCGGGCCGCGCCTCTTAGGGTGGGTACAGATCAGATCGGGAAGGGACAGCACGCGCCCGGAACGGACTGGCCGCCACAATCCACCCACCCCGTTCAGAGGAGCCCCGCCATGCTGAATTCCCCGTATCCGCCAAAATCCTTCCTGAAGCTGATCGTGACCGCGACAGCCATCTTTGCCTGTGTCGGCATCCCGGCTGATGCCGATGCGCCAAAGGCGCGCGCCGCCAGTGCCAAACTGCCGCCTGTGAATGACGGACTGCCCATGCCCGGCTTCGTCGTCACCACGGACGGCACGGCCATCGTTGTCACAGACCCGCAGAATGACTTCCTGTCGCCGGACGGGGTCACCTGGGGCGTCGTCGGACAGAGCATCACGGAAAATGGAACCGTCGAGAACATCGGCGACCTGTTCCAGGTTGCCGAAGAGACGGGCATGCCGGTCTTCATCTCTCCGCACTATTATTACGAGCACGACCATAAATGGCAGTTCGAAGGCACGCTTGAATCCCTGATGCATGCCATCGGCATGTTCGATCGTCCGTCTGCGCTGGACCTTGACGGGTTCGAAGGGTCGGGTGCCGACTGGCTGGAAGAGTACAAGCCCTATATCGAGAACGGCAAGACGGTCGTGACCAGCCCACACAAGGTGTATGGCCCGGACAGCAATGATCTTGTCCTGCAGCTTCGCAAGGCCGGGATCGACAAGGTGATCCTTGCGGGCATGTCGTCGAATCTGTGCACGGAGTCACACATGCGCAGCCTGGTCGAGGCCGGCTTTGAAGTCATGGTGGTGACCGATGCCACCGCCGGCGCGATCACCGAACACTATAATGGCTATGATGCTTCCCTCACCAATTTCCGGATGATCGCCAGCGCGGTCGACAACACCGGGAATACGGTGGACGCCATCCGCGCCGCCTACCGGAAATAAGTCTCGGGAGCCATCCGCACCTGCCAATCCCACCCCCGGATGGCTCCCTCAGGCGCCCGGCTGTTCCCCTTGCTCTCACACCTGGCAGCCGGGCGCCTCCCTGATTTCGCTGGCGGATCAAACCAGGGCCTGCCGCCGGTCGAATTCGCGGAACTCTGCCGCGCTCCCCCCTCATGGCCTTGCCCCCACCGCGCCGGATTGCCGGCGCATCATTCAAGGAAGACTGACATGTCCAGAAACCTCATCCTCGCCGGAGCCGCCCTCGCTGTTGCGATGGCCGCCTCCCAACCCGCCTTTGCCGAAGACGAATACAATGTCTCCACCGGCATCACGACCGCCGGCGTTCCGCTCGGCCTGCACGGTGTCGATCCCGTCGCACTGACCGTGTACGGCGCGGTTGCCGAAGGCAATGCCACCCACACCGTGGTCGAAGACGGCGTTGCCTATTATTTCGCCTCGGCGGAATCGGCCCGCAAGTTCAAGTCGGATCCGGCCCGCTACGCACCGCAATATGGCGGCTTCTGCGCCTATGCCGTTGCGCTCGGCAAGAAGTTTGACGGGGATCCGCGCTTTGCCGACATCGTGGATGGCAAGCTCTACCTGTTCGTGAATGCGGACGTTTTCGAGAAATACAAGAAGGACAAGGTCCGGATTCTCGAGCGCGCCGAAAAGCGCTGGCCGTCGATCCAGCACAAGGCTGTCGGCGACCTGTAGTCACCGTGCCACGGCCGGGCAGCTGCGCCCGGCCGTTTCTTTCCACCTTGCATCTTCAAGGAGCCCATCCATGCGGCCGCCTCTGCCTCCCTTCACCTTCGAAACCGCCACGGAGAAAGTCCGCCTTGCCGAAGACGGCTGGAATGGACAGGATCCGGAAAAAGTGTCTCTGGCCTATTCCGAAGACAGTGCCTGGCGCAACCGGGACCTGTTCCTCACCGGGCGCGCGGAAATCGTCAGTTTCCTCACCGCGAAATGGCGCCGGGAGCTGAACTATCGTCTGATCAAGGAGCTGTTCGCCTTTACCGGGAACCGGATCGCCGTGCGCTATGCCTATGAGTTTCACGACCGCACGGGCCAGTGGTACCGGGCCTATGGCAATGAGAACTGGGAATTTGACGAGGCCGGCCTGATGCGACGCCGCCATGCCAGCATCAACAATTTGCCCATTCCGACCAGCGAACGAAAATTCCACTGGAAGATCGGCCGCCGTCCCGACGATCATCCCGGCCTCAGCGATCTGGGCCTCTAGGCCTCAGCCCGCCGTGCCGCGCAATGGGGGTGTCCCGGCCGCGTCCGTATCCACTTCCATATCCGCCAGTGTTCGCAATGCGGTCATGATGGTGTCCCACGCATCGTCGCCCAGCCTGTCTTTCAGGGCCTGCTGGGCGGCGTCCCAGTGTGCCACCAGGCCGGACAACAGGTCGCGGCCGTCCGCCGTCAGCCTCACCTTGCGGACGCGGCTGCCATCCGGGGTAAAGGTCTCCACCTGGCCGGTGCGCTCAAGGGCGGCGATGTTGCGCACCATCGTCGTCCGCTCGGTGCCCATCCGGGCGGCCAGGGCCGTCACGGCAATGGCATCGACATAATAAAGCTGCATCAGCAGCGAGCTCTGTCCCGGCGCGATGCCCGTGCCGTCCAGATAGGCGCCATAATGGCGCGCCAATGTCCGGTTTGCGGCCCGGGCGGCCTCGGCCATGCAGACATGCGGCGTATGGCGGACCGCCTCCAGAAGCGGAATGGGGGGGAACGGGGCGGAGCGTTTGGGCATGAGCGAGTTCTGGCAGGTGCGGGACGGGAATGGGCGATACGGGTTGAAACGCTCCGGCACGCGCTGAGACGGTCCGGAACAGTGAGAGGATGGCCGGCTGAACAAGGGCTTTACCTGCGCGCCGATAAGTGTGCATATACACATATATTGCAGGCATGACCAGAGGCGAGACAGGATGAAACAGGGTGAACCGCACAGCCAGAGCGTCGCGATCATCGGCGCAGGGGATTATATCGGCGCGGCAATCGCGCGGAAATTTGCCGCCGAGGGCTATCTTGTGGTGGCCGGGCGCCGCAAGGGCGACAAGCTGGCTCCGCTGGTGGAAGAGATCGAGGCGGCCGGCGGGCGAATCTCCGCCCGGTCCCTGGACGCGCGCGACCCGGACGCCGTCACTGCCTTCCTGAAGGCGGCAGACGACCTCGCCCCGCTTGCGCTGACCGTGTTCAATGTCGGCGCCAATGTGAACTATCCCATCCTCGACACCACCGACCGGGTGTTCCGCAAGGTCTGGGAAATGGCCTGCTTTGCCGGCTTCGTCTCGGGGCGGGAATCGGCCCGCCTGATGCTGGCGCGCGGGCAGGGCAAAATCTTCTTCACAGGAGCCACAGCCAGCCGCCGCGGCGGCAGGGGCTATGCGGCCTTCGCGTCCGCCAAATTCGGCCTCAAGGCCGTTGCAGAGGCCATGGCGCGGGAGCTCTGGCCGCAGCGCATCCATGTCGCGCACCTGACCATCGATGCCGGGGTCGATACCGAATGGGTCCGCCAGATCATCAAGGATCGCGGCGGGCCGGAGGACCCGCAGGGCCTGATGCCGCCCGAGGCGATTGCCGAGGCGTATTGGGAGCTGTTCCGCCAGCCGGAAACCGCCTGGACGTTCGAGAAGGAAATCCGCCCCTGTGGCGAGCCCTGGTAGGGCGGTGCGCCGGACCTAGTCGAGCCCGAGCGCATCCCTGATCAGCGTCCAGTCGACCAGCTTGAAATTCTGGTCCACGCCGGACTCCGGATTGCCGTCATCCTGCACGACCAGCAGGCCGTTCGGGAAGCCCGGCAACGGCGCTGAATTCACGTCCAGACCATCGGTGTGGGTGACCGCATCAATGCTGCCATCGGCGCTGGCGGTGACGGTGAACACGCCGCGCGGCGCGTGCGGCGCTTTCAGGTCATAGACGACAAACCGGTCAGCGGCCTGCGCAGAGGCGACGAGATAGCCCTCGCCGGTCTGGCCGGTCCAGATGTCCAGGCCCTCGACATCGGCGACGAGGCCGTTGCCGGCGGCGATCGTGTCCACGCTGACCGGGGCAGCGGTCCAGTCGGACAGGTCCAGTTTCCAGATGCCGTGCTCTTCCTCGCCCACGAAGACCTGGTCATTGGCCTCGTCGAACACACAGCCTTCCAACTGGCGCTTGCCGAACTGGCCGACCTGGATTTCGGCAACCAGATCAACGCCCTCGGCGACCTTGTCTTCGGGCGCCGCCCAGACCTGTACCAGACCGTCCTTGTAGGTCGGCATGGCGTAGAATACCTCGTCCAGCAGACCGGCGCAGATGCCATAGGGCTCGTCCTTCGTGGTCGGCGTGTCCCCGATATGGCTGACCGTGGCGGTGGCAGGGTCAATGGCGAACCAGCTGACCGAATTGGTCTCGTCATTCGAGGCGACGGCGAGGTTGCCGCGCAGATCGACATTGTTGACGCGGCCGACATCGAGGAATTGGAGCTCCTCTCCGGACAGGTTGTAGACGTGCAGGCCTTCATCCTTGTTGGTGCCGAGGATCAAACTGCCTGCGGGATCGGCCCAGTTGACCCAGACCGCCGGATCGTCGGCCTTGTCGCCGGTTCCTGTCATCGGTGCGGTCTCGACCGCGGCCGGGATGGGGGCGGTGTCGATGGCATAGATCTGCTTTGCCGGCTCAAGGGCGCAGGCGGACAGGAGCAGGGCGGCAAGGGGCAGGTGGCGTTTCATGAACACTCCTCTGGGGGCTCGATTCACTCGGGTTCGCGCCGGTATTCATCGCACCGGTCGCAAGATCAAGCCGGGGGCGCGAACTTTCATACAACTGCCATGAACCCGGCCCTTCCGGCCACAAAAAAGCAGGCCGGTTGGCCTGCTTTTCGTAAGTCTGTCCTGTGCGGAACCGCAAGGCTCAGCCCGCGCGCGGATCACCCGTGCTGAGGGCGCGGCGCTGGGCGTCGCCGGTGGCATCCTCGCCGGCCTTCTCGTGGCGTTCCCACTGTTCGGCGGTCATGCAGATCTTGCCGGGGTAGATCTTGCCCGGAACGGAAACGCGCTGGCAGATCAGGTCCGGATTGGTGGACGCGTCTGCAACGGCGTAGCCTTCTTTCTTCTTCAGGGCGCACCCGGAGACGGCGATGGCCGCAGCCAAGGCGAAAATAGCGGTTCTCATAAAGGTATTTCTCCTGCTGATTGACGTGGGTGTAGCAAAGCAATGCCGGATCGTCGCCCCCTGATGGAGGGATTTTCGCCAATTTGCGAAAGAAACGCACATTTATGTTGCAATCCTGCACCCCTTCAGCCGATGCAACGGATTGCAGACGGTGGGATCGTGCGGTTCGAGCCTAGCCGCCCTGGCCGGGAGCAGGTGCGCGCAGGGCGCCGCGTTGCACGTCCGACGTAGCCGTCTGGCCCGCGCGGTGATGACGTTCCCACTGCGCCTCGGTCATGCAGATCTTCCCGGGATAGACCTTGCCCGGAACGGGCACGCGTTCGCAGACCAGATCCGGATTGCCGGAATGGTCAACGACCTGGAACCCTTCTTTCTTCTGGAGGGCGCAGCCGGATACGGCGAGGGCGGCGATGAGGGCGGGCAATAGCAGCTTCATGATGGGGCCTCCTGTCCTGACGGGAAAGCATAAGCCGGGAAGGGCCATCGCGCAAAGAAAACCGGGCGAAGATTGCTCTCCGCCCGGTTCTGAAGGCCTGATACCGTGCGGCGCCCTAGTAGGTCAGGCGAGCGCCGATCACGTAGCGTGCACCGTACTCGTCATATTGCGAGAGGCGGTTTTCGGACCCGAAATAGTAGTATTCCGGCTCGTCAGTGAGGTTCTTGCCTTCGACGAAGACCTGAAGATTGTCGTTCACGTCATATTTGGCGGACGCTTCGACGCTGAGGTGATCGCCGGTGTAGCGGTCGAGATTCGTGCCGAAGAGTTCATCCAGATAGTCGTCCCGGAAATTGGCCGAGACGCGCAGATCCCAGGGGCCCCGGTCGTAGCCGATGGAGGCGTTCCAGATCAGGTCGTTCTGCTTGAGCAGCGGCACATCGCGCGTGGTCAGCGGATCGTCCTCGTCCGGCACGGAGGCTTCGGAATCGGCGATGGTGACGTTTGCGGAAACCAGGAAGCCTTCCCAGAACCCGCCGAGGAAGTCGAGCTGCTGGACATAGTTGAGTTCGATACCCTTCACCGTCGCGCTGTCGCCGTTCACATAGGTGAAGACCTCTTCCACCGTGTCCGGCAGCAGGGACAGGTCAACAGAACCCGGAACATCGCCGATGTCGTAGTTGGCACCGAAGATCGGGTTGGAGATCTCCTTGTAGAATACGCCGGCCGACAGGACGGACAGCTTGGTCGGATAGTATTCGATCGAGAGATCGAAATTGTCGGCTTCATACGGATCAAGCGCCGGGTTGCCGAGCTCCGCTTCGTCACGGTCATCGTTCAGGGCGATGGTCGGACGCATTTCGCCAAAGGCCGGACGCACGATCGAGGCATAGTAGGCGGCCCGCCCGATCAGATTGTCGGAGAAGGCGTATTTCAGGTTCACGCTGGGCAGGACGTTTGTATAGTCATCGTCATATTTGCGCTTCGTGACATTGGCCGGGTCGTCTTCCTCGAAGAAGATGTTGCCCGTTGCCGAGACATCGGTGGCCTCGACGCGGACACCGGCGACGAGGGTGAGATTGTCGAACTGGAACGTCCCCATACCGTAGCCGGCCAGGATGGTTTCCTCGATCGTGTAGTCACCGGACAGGCTGTCGAAATTCGTGCCGTCCTCGTCCAGCTCGTCCGCCGTAAACGTGCCGCGCAGGGCACGGGTCAGGTCGGCGCTCGGCCACTGGTACATCGGATTGTTCATGCGCCAGCCGGAAATCTGGCTGTTGGCGGTGATGTAGTCCGTCATCAGGACATCATCGCGTTCCCAGATCATCAGGTTTTGGTCACGCACCTTTTCGCGGTCACGAACCTTGACGCCCATCTTCCAGGTGACCGGCGTGCTGCCGATGGAAGACTCATTGGTGAGGTCAAGCTTGTAGGCCCATTCGGTGTCTTCATTGACCGTGAATTCCTGCTCGAACGCATCCATTTCATAGCTGGACGGATCATAGAGGAAATCGACGCCGGTTCCGCTGAGGCGGGGCTTCTTCGGATCGGAATTGTCCCAGACAATGATGGCGTCCCCATCCATGTCGTCGGAGCGGAAGGCGACGTCGTGATTGTTGGAATCGTCTTCTTCGGCGTAGGCGTAGGACACTTCGTAATCCACCGTCCAGGCGCCAGCGATGGTCTGGCCGCCCAGCGCGTAGGTCTGGATCTTGCGTTCTTCCTCGCGCTGGCGGACTTCCGCGTCGACTTCGGCAAAGTTGAAGGCGAAGGAGTTGCCGTCAATGGCGACGCCTTCTTCGGCAAGGTCGCGGAACTCGAACTTGTTGCGGACCTCGTCATCCTTGTACTGGTTGAACAGGGTGCGCAGATAGAGTTCCGTGTTCTCGGTCATGCGGTAGTCGACATTGAAGACGAGGCCGAGACGCTCGCGGGTCAGGTCGTACCAGCGCATTTCATAATCATCGTTCGGGACATAGGCGTTGAGGTCGTCATCGAAGCCCCATTCGCCGATCTCGTTATTGTGGGCTTCGATGCCGAGGCTCTGATAGTTGACCGAAGCGGCGATGCCGAGCTTTTCGCCGAACACGTTGGAATAGGTCAGCGTGGCTTTCGGGGAGAGGTCTTCGGTGATCTCGTTGTAGGAACCCTCGACCTTGGCGCGGATGAACTGGCCATCGCGGTCGAATGCGGAAATGGTCTTCAGGTTGATGACGCCGCCAATCGTGTCGGCATCCACGTCCGGGGTGAGGGATTTCTGAACCTCGATACCGTCCAGAAGGTCTGACGGCACTCCGTCCAGCAGGACACCGCGGCGGTCTTCCGGGGACGGGGTCCGCACGCCGTTGATGGTGGCGGAGATCAGGTCTGTGTTGATGCCGCGGATCGAGACATAGCGGCCTTCGCCCTGGTCGTTCTCGATGGAGAGACCGGCCACGCGGGCCAGCGAGTCCGCCACGGTCGTGTCGGGGAAGTTGCCGAGGCCGTCTGAATCGATGACCGAGATCAGGGCGTTGGAGGCGCGCTGCTGGTTGATGGCGCCCGCCTGGGCGGCGGCAGAGCCGACCACGAGGATGTTGTCGAGATAGCGGACATCGCGGCCGAGACGGATGCTGAAATCGGTTTCTCCCGACACGTTGACCGTATCGGTGACCGTGTCCGCGCCCACATAGGAGACGGTCAGCGTATAGTCACCCGCCGGAACATTGGCGAACCGATAGGCGCCGAACCGGTCGGCAGAGGCCGTGCGGCCGAGTTCCTCGATGGTGACAATGGCGCCTTCCAGGGCCGCATCGCCGGAGGCATCGGTGACGGTGCCTTTCAGGATGTCGGCGCTGGCGGCCTGTGCGAGCACCGCGGTGGCGGCCCCCAGCATGAAGAGTTTGCGGGACGTGTGGGTCATCGGAATCATCCTTGCTCTGGCAATCCGTATCAAGAAGCCGGCGCTTCAAAACTGCGGCCACGTCCCACGCCAGAGTTACGGTTGAATGACAGCTGTGTAATGTTTTCGTGACGGTCCGTGATTTCGCGTGGAAATCGGGCCGATGGCTGAAGGCGGGGACAGTTTCGTGCCTTTCCTGCAACACACCATTGGGGGCATCCGGCCCGGAACACGGCAGCGCCCGGGAATCAGGCGCAGCAGACCGGCGCGCGAATCCGACAGGGATCCGGCCATGGCAGGATGGCGGGACTGACAGGAGCCCATGATGTCTTCAAAGGTCCAGATACAGCGGCAAATGCGCCAGATCCGTCTGGCCCGGCTGTCGGGGCTGAGCCTGCTGGATGCGGCGGCCCGGGCCGGACTGAGCCGAAGCTCGGCGTGGCGGATGATACGCGCGCACGGGCTGGACGATCCCGAACGTCCGCTGGAGCGCCAGCGCCTGTCGCTGAGCGAGGCCCATGACCGCATCGCCGACCGCGTTGCAGACCCCGCCACCCCGGCGGAGGAACTGGCCAGTCTGAGCGGCGTGCTGATCCGGCTGGCCGGCGAGATCCGGCGGCTGGATATGGCGGCCGCGAAACTGGAAGAGGATGCAGATGTACGGCTTGCCGGATCCGGCCAAACGGAGACCCCCGAAGATGACCCGGATGACGACTATTCCGCCGCTGCCGAGCAGCGCCGGCTGGACGCCCTGGCAGCCAGCCTTCAGACGAAAGGCGCGCCATGCCGTGACGAGCGGGGACTGGCAGGGGATGACGGCCGGGGACCGCAGCCTGGTGAGCCAGAATCCCTGGCTGGCCGCGGCCCGCGATATTCAGGTGCCGCCGCAGGCGGGCTGGCGGACATTCGTGTTCATGGGCGGACGCGGCGCTGGGAAGACTCGGGCGGGGGCCGAATGGTTGCGCTGGTCGATGCTGCATGGCGGGTGCCGCCGGGCGGCCCTGGTGGGCCCGGCGCTGCACGATGTGCGCGAGGTGATGATCGACGGGCCGAGCGGCCTGAAATGGATCGAGCCGCTGAAGAGCCGCCGTCCGACCTATTCGCCGAGCCGCCGCCTGTTGAGCTTTGACAATGGCGCGGAGGCGCATGTCTTTTCCGCCGAGGATCCGGACAGTCTGCGCGGCCCGCAATTCGATGTCGCCTGGTGCGATGAGGTGGCGGCCTGGCTGCGCGGGCAGGCGGTGTGGGACACGTTGCAAATGGGGTTGAGACTGGGCGATGCGCCGCGGGTCATGGCGACGACGACACCGCGCCCCACACCCTTCTTCACCGGATTGCTGAAGGGCGCCGATACGCTGGTTCGGCGCACCAGCATGGCCGAGAATGCGGACAATCTGTCGGACGGGTTCGTGTCGGCAATGATGGCGGCCTATGGCGACAGCGCCCTGGCGCGGCAGGAAATCCATGGTGAGCTTCTGGAAGACCCGGACGGCGCCCTGTTCCGCCGGCAGATGATTGATGCGGCGCGGGTGGACGCGCCGCCCATGATGGAAGATGTGATCGTGGCCGTGGACCCGCCGGCCAGCAGCGGCCCGGCCGCCGATGCGTGCGGGATCATTGCGGCCGGCGTGCGCGCGGGCGTTTCCTATGTGCTGGCGGATGCGTCCGCACCGGGGCTGAAGCCGCTGGATTGGGCCCGGCGCGCCGTGGCGGTAAGCCGCGAAGTGGGCGCGCGGGAAATCATCGCCGAGTCCAATCAGGGCGGGGAGATGGTGCGGCAGGTTCTGGAAAGCGCCGGGGTGGATGTACCGGTGCGCCTTGTGCGGGCACGCCTCGGCAAGCGGGCACGGGCGGCGCCGGTGGCGACATTGTACGAACAGGGACGTGTGGCCCATGTCGGCCTGCTGCCGGAACTGGAAGACCAGATGTGCCGGTTCGGCGCGGAAGGCTTCCGCGGCTCACCCGACCGGGTGGACGCGCTCGTCTGGGCCATCTGGGCCCTCGCCCTGGACGGCGCCGGGCCATGGGTGCGGGTGTTGTGAGAGCGTATTTCCAATTGAGAGTCCGGTGGACCCCCCTCTAACTCCCCCCTTTCAGGGGGGAGAACAGACCTCGAGCAAGGTGGGTGCTGTCTGGGTTCCTCCCCCTGCAAGGGGGAGGACAGGTGGGGGTCCTGCCGGACTATCCTCTGCTTTTCCGGATCAGCTCAATTTCCAGCCGGATATGGTCTCCCACAGCTTCGAGGGATTCATCTATCCATGAGACCGGAATGCGCAGAACCCTGATGCCGCGTTCTGCCAGAAAAGCATCGCGGCGGGCGTCGTATTCAGGGTCGTGCCAGTCGCCATCGACTTCGATGGCGAGTTTGAGGGAGGGGCAGTAATAGTCGAGGAAATAGGGACCGGCGGGATGCTGGCGCCGAAAGGACACGCCCATCTGTTTCCGGCCGAGGAGCAGCCAGACCTTCTGTTCGGTCTTCGAGGCGGACTGGCGAAGCGCACGGGCGCGACGTGTGTGTTCAGGCGTGCGCGTGAACTTGTTCGCCACACCCTATCCCCCCGTACGAAAGGCCTTGCGTCCGAAATAGGCGTTCTTGGGGGCGGGGGGCGTGTCGTCCGGTGTGGGCGTATCGTCCACGGTTTCGGCGGGCTCTGCCGGGGCGGGATGGGTGCCGTTCATCAGGCCGCGGATCCAGGCGCAGGCGGCACCGGCGGTCGAGACTTCGAGGTCCGGTACGGAACGATCCATGCGGCGGGCGAGCTGGCGGGCCTGGTGGGCGGTGAGGGATTTCAGGGTTGTCTCGAACAGGTCCGGACCGACCGTGTCCCGCAGATCCTTCATGTCGTCCGTGGTCTGACCGGCAGACACCATCAGCTTCTTGATGAGCAGGGAGGTGGCGGCGGCGAAATCCTTCTCGCCGAGCCGGTCAAAGCGCTCGCGCCGGGCCAGCAGCGATTCCAGCGCCTTTGCGCTGGGGGCGGTGTCGGCGTCGCTCATTGAATTTTCTCCCGCACTTCCTTCAGCAGGCTCTCGATGATGCCGAGCGCCTCGCCGGGCCATTTGGCCTGCAGGGTCGGTTCCGGGCCGAGCTCGATCGGGTTGGTGGCAAAACCCTGCTTCATCGGGATGACCGTGTTGAACATGGTGAATTCGGTTTCCTTGGCGCTGGCGGCCTCGCGCATGGCGTTCAGGACGACCTGCTGGTGCGGCGTGCCGTCATAGCGGGTGGCCAGCACACAGGGCAGGTTTTCGATGTCGCGGCCGCGCAGATTGCGCATGATGTCGCCGGTGAACAGGTCGAGGCCGAGCGTGGACATGAAGTCCGGAATGGTGGGTACAATGATCAGGTGGCTGGCAGCCAGAACGGTTTCGGTCATTACCGAGATGCCGGGCGGGCAGTCGCACAGGATGATGTCATACTCGGCCTTCAGCTTTTCGAAATCGTCGCGCATGCGGCGGCCGACCTGGCCCTGCAGCGCCTCCATGGAATAGCCCTTGGCGGTCAGTTCGTAGATCAGCTCGCGCTCGGTCTTGCGCAGGCGCGGCGAGGAGGGGATCAGGTCCAGCTCCAGCGGCTTGCCATTATAGGTGACATCGGAGGCATCGGTGACGATGAATTCCGACAGGCGCTTGTGCTCGCCGGCGAAGAAATTCTCCAGCAGCCAGTCGGAAATGGTCACATAGTCATTGATCGCCTGGAACAGGTGCTCGTCGCCCTCATGGCCATAGACAAGCAGCGAGGCATTGGCCTGGGTGTCGAGATCGACGACGAGCGTGCGGAATCCATTCGCGGCGAAGGCTTCCGCAAGGCTGACACAAGTGGTGGTCTTGCCGACCCCGCCCTTGGAGTTGGCGATGGAAATGACTCGTGCCGACATTCTGTTAGCTCCTTTGCCCCTGACCGAATGGCGAAAAAGCAGATTTGGGCCCTTATGGCTATGGGCGGAGCGCAAGAAAATACAGGGAAAATACCGGGTTAATCCTCAACTTTTCGAGATTAGCCGGCTGATTTTCCGGGGTTTTTCCAAACTGAATCCGAAGGGGGCTGGCGGCATTTAATTTCAGGGCATCGCAGGAAACGGAGCCCCGCCCCCCATGAACCCGATCTGGCCCTTCAGCCGCCGCCCGCGCGAGGCGAAATCCGCGCTACCTCTGGTAGCGGTCACCGAAATCGGCGCAGCCCGCTGGGGCAGCCGGGAGGGCGCGGCCCTGACGCGGGACGGATACCTGGCCAATGCGGTCGCCTACCGGGCCGTGCGCATGGTGGCCGAGGCTGCCGCGTCGGTGCCGCTGGTCAGCGCGCAGGCAGGCGCGGCGAAGCTGATCCGGCGGCCGCAGCCGGGCGGCGTGGCGGCGGATCTTTTCGAGGCGGCCTATTCGCAGCTGCAGCTGACCGGGAATGCCTTCCTGGAGGGGGTGAGGCTGGACGGGGCGGCGCGCGGCGTGTCGGCGCTGTATGTGCTGAACCCTGCGAGCCTGCGGCCGGTGTGCGATGCGCGGGGCTGGGTCGAGGCCTGGGCCGTGCGCGAGCGCCAGGGCGAGCGGCTGATAAGGCGCGATGCGGAGACGGGCTGGAGCCCGGTGCTGCATTTGAAAACCTTCAACCCGGTGAGTGACGTGATGGGGCTGCCGCCGCTTGGCGCAGCGCGGCGGGCGCTGGACCTGCACAATGCGAGCGCGGACTGGGCCAAGGCGCTGATCGACAATTCGGCCAAGCCGTCGGGCGCGCTGGTCTATGGCGGGCATGGCCGGATGCCGCCGGACCAGTTTGACGCGCTGAAGGCGGAACTGGAAGGCATGTATGCGGGCGCGGCAAATGCCGGGCGGCCCCTGTTGCTGGAGGGCGGACTGGACTGGCGGCCGATGTCGCTGTCGCCGGCGGAGATGGATTTCCTTGAGGCGCGGCACAGCGCGGCGCGGGAGATTGCGCTGGCGCTGGGCGTGCCGCCCATGCTGCTCGGCATTCCGGGGGACAATACGTATTCGAACTACAAGGAGGCCAATCTTGCCTTCTGGCGGATGACGGTGCTGCCGCTCGTGCAGAAGATGGCGGCGGCGCTGTCAGCCTGGCTGGATGTGCCGTTCGGGGCGGAGGTGGAGGTGCGCGCCGACCTTGACCGCATACCCGCCCTGTCGGCCGAGCGCGACGCGCTGTGGGCACGGCTGGAAGGGGCGAGCTTCGCGACCGGCGACGAGAAACGCAAACTGGCGGGGCTGCAGCCATGAAGATCGACCGGAAAGTGACGATCGGATTCATCGCGGCGGTGCTGGTGCAGACGGGCGGCGCGCTGGTCTGGGCCGGGGCGGCAGCGGAGCGGATCTCGACGCTGGAAGATACCGTCCGGGAGCGGCGCAGCGTGGTCGAGCGACTGGCCCGGCTGGAAGAGGGCGTCGACCGGATGGAAGCCCAGCTGGAGCGCATTGAGCGGCGGCTGGAGGCGGGGGATGAGTAGGGGTGTGGTTCATGGGACGAGTCCGGTGGATCCCCCTCCAACTCCCCCTTTTCAAGGGGGAGAACGGCCCTCAAGCAAGGCGGCTGTGGTCAGCGTTCCTCCCCCTGCAAGGGGGAGGACAGGTGGGGGTCCTGCGGACTCGCCAATCCTCATCGAAGGTTATGCCTCGCTGTTCGGCATACCGGATGCGGGGGGCGATGTGGTGCGGGCGGGGGCGTTTGCGCGCAGCCTGCAGCGAAGCGTGCGCCTGCCGATGCTGTTGCAGCACCGGCCGGGCGCGATTGCGGGGCGCTGGGTGCGGATGATCGAGGATGGGCGAGGCCTGTATGTGCGCGGCCTGGTCGAAGGCGTGGCCGCGCGGTCCATGGTGGCGCAGGGGCTGAACGGGCTCTCCATCGGCTTCCGCCCGCGGATCTGGAATTTGCGTCCGCCGGACGGGCGCGAACTGGTGGAGGTGGACCTTGTGGAGGTTTCCCTCGTGACCAGCCCGATGCAGGCGCGGGCGCGCTTTGCCCTGCTGGGCATGGAGGGGAAAGCGGCGTGAGCAACATGAGTATCAAACAGGAGACGACATGACCAAGGAAACCAAGATGGCCGGCGGCGAGGGGCCGGACGCGGCCGAGATGATGGCAGCGTTCGCAGCCTATACCGAGGCGAATGATGCGCGCCTTGCCGAGATCGAGGCGAAAGGTGCAAGCGATCCGCTGACGGAGGAGCGGCTGGCGCGCATCGACACGCGGATCGAGGCGCTGAGCCTGAAAATGGCACGGCCGGAAGCCGGAGACGGCAAGGCCGGCGAGGGCGACGCGCGCAGCGAGGCCTGGGGCCAGTATCTGCGCACCGGCGATGAGAGCGGACTGGCGCGGCTGGACACCAAGGCGCTGAACACCGGTACGGATGCGCAGGGCGGCTATGTTGCGCCGCCGGAACTGGACCGGCTGATCGAGTCGCGCCTGCTGGCGGCGAGCCCGATGCGCCAGATTGCCACCGTGCGGCAGACCTCTGCCGGGACCTATCGCAAGCCGGTGGGGCTGGGCGCGGCAGCGAGCTGGATCGGCGAACAGGCGGCGCGGACGGAAACGGCGCATGCCGGCCTGTCGCTGCTGGAATTCCCGGCCGGCGAACTCTATGCCATGCCGGCGGCAACCCAGACGCTGCTGGAGGATTCCTATGCCGACATCGATGCCTGGTTGGCCGATGAGGTGGAAGCCGCCTTTGCGGCGCAGGAATCGGCGGCCTTTGTCAGCGGCGATGGTGACGGCAAGCCGAAGGGCTTTCTCGATCATGACATCGTCGCCGAGGCGAGCCATGAATGGGGCAAGATCGGCTCGGTCGCCGGGGACTTCACCGCTGAGGACGCCGCCGACCAGATCATCGATCTGATCTATACGCCGAAGGCGCAGTTCCGCGCCAATGGCCGCTTCGTGATGAACCGGCGCACGGTCGCGGCGGTGCGCAAGCTGAAGGATGGTGACGGGCGCTATCTCTGGCAGCCCAGCACGGGCGGCGAGGCGGCGACCATCATGGGCTATCCGGTGACGGAAGTGGAGGACATGCCGGACATCGGCACGGGCAATGCGGCCATCGCCTTCGGGGATTTCCGTCGCTTCTACCTGATCGCTGACCGCCAGGGCGCGCGCGTGCTGCGCGACCCATACTCGGCCAAGCCGTTCGTGCTGTTCTACACCACCAAGCGCGTCGGCGGCGGCGTGCAGAATTTCGACGCCGCGAAAGTAATGGTGTTCTGATTTTTCAATTGCTCGGGCGCGGTTCCTCGCTGCGCTCGGGCACCCTGCGCCTGCGCGTTGCTTGTGGGTGCACACATCCGCTCATCCCGGCGAAGGCCGGGACCCCGCCCGGCACGTCCGGTCTCAACCAGCTGGGCCCCGGCCTTCGCCGGGGTGAGCGGAGCTCTTTTTCTCAACCCAACCAAGGGAAATCCAACATGTTCGAATCCATTCTGACCACCCTCATCCGCCAGGCCGCGCTGCTGACCGGGCCGCAGCAGGAGGAATTCACGACCAAGATCGCCGAGGCGCTCTCGACCCTGATCAATTCCACCGAGACCGAAATCGACAATGAACTCGTCCGCAGCGTCGCCCTGCCCATCGGCGGCACGCTGATCGAGAAGCTGGAGGGGATGGTTTAGGCCGTCATCTGGACATGCAGGCGGGTTGGTGCAAATTCTACCTATGAGCAATTGGAACCGAGTCGGAGACAATCAGAAGGCCGCGTTCGGCATACGGGAAATCGTGTTCCCGTTAGCTAATGGGTCTTACGTCCTCAACGTCAATGATGACAATCAGGATTACCTGATCTGTCGCCATGGCGAGTCGGAGGAGCGCTGGGAGATCCTTCTGAAGGAATCCAACGGTTCTGACTTCAGGTTATCCGGGATGACACATTCATCGCCCGGGATCCTGGAAGATGCAGCGTGGTTCCAGCTTGTCCTGAATGAACGTCCGACGGTTTCGTACTGGGGCGATCAGGTTCTGATCCGTAAGGATGCTGCTCTCGCTGCAGACTGATCTCTTGAGATCTCGATTCTATAGTCTGGGCTGAACAGGCCCAATCAATGATCGGAAGAAAGACATGAATCTGACGGTGATCACACCGCCGGACGGGGAGGCTTTGTCTCTCGATACGGCGAAGGCCTATCTGCGCATCGGCCATGCGGGCGAGGATGATCTCGTGACCGGCCTGATCGCGTCGGCGCGGGCGCGGCTGGAGGCGGAGACGGGGCTGGCGCTGATCGGGCGCACGGTGACGCGGCGGTTCGACCGCTGGCCATCGGGCGTGACGCGGACCGGCATGCGGCTGGTGCCGGGGCCGGCTTCGGCGCTGGTCTCGGTTGAGACATTGGATGCCGAGGGGGCCGCGCAGCTCTACACGGCGCGGTTTGCGCTGAGTGGCGGGCGGCTGCGGCTGAAGCCCTTTGTGGCGCTGCCGCCCATTCCGCTGGGCGGGCATGCGGATGTCACCTTCGTGACCGGCTATGGCGCGGCGGCGGATGTGCCGGAGGATCTGGTGCAGGCGTTGAAACGGCTGGTGCTGGCGGCCTATCGGCGCGAAGCGGGCGAGGCGCTGCCGGAAGAGGTCACCGCCATCCTGGCCGCGCGGCGGGAGCGGCGGATATGAGCGCCGAGGCCGCCATCGAAAGCGCGCTGATGGATCTGCTGCGGGCGGATGCGGGCGTGCAGGCCGTGTTCGGCCAGACCGCGCGCGTGTTCGACGCCGAAAGCGAGGCGCCGCTGTTTCCCTATGCGCAGCTGGAGCGTCATGAAGTGATGCCCGCCGGGGCGGCGCTGGTGGACGGGCAGGAGCATCGCCTGACGCTGGCCGTGTTCACGCGGGAGGATGGGCTGAAAGGCGCAAAGGCGGCGGTGGCGGCGCTGAGCTCGGCGGTGGAAGGCGCGGCCTGGAGCGTGCCGGGCGTGCATGTCGTGATGGCCCATGTCGTTTATGGCGATGTCATGCGCACCGCCGACAAGCGCGCCTTTCGCGGCATCATCCGAATCCGGATTATCTCAGAGGAGGCAGGCTGATGGCGGGCCAGAGGGGCAGGGATATCCTGTTGAAGATTTCAGACGGCGCGGCCGGCTTCACGACGCTGGCCGGGGTGCGGGCAAGCCGTATCCAGCTGTCCGCGGAGACCGTGGATGGCACAAGCGCTGACAGCGTCGAAGCGTGGCGGGAGCTGATCGACGGCGCGGGCGCGAAGACCGCGCGCGTGACCGGGCGGGGCGTGTTCAAGGATGCGGCCAGCGATGCGCGGATGCGGGCGGTGTTCTTTGCGGGCGAGGCACCGGACTGGCAGCTGATCCTGCCGGATTTCGGAATCCTCGAAGGTGCCTTCCAGATCACCGAACTGAGCTGGAGCGGCGCACATGATGGCGAGGCGGAATTCTCCGTGACGCTGGAAAGCGCAGGGCGGCTGACCTTTGAGGTGCTGCCATGAACGCGGCGCGGGGCGAGACGGAATTGATGATTGGCGGGCAGGCGCGGCGGCTCTGCCTGACGCTGGGCGCGCTGGCCGAGATCGAGGCGGCATTCGGGTGTGTGCGGATCAGTGAGCTGGAAGCGCGGATGCGGGCCCTGTCTGCGGCAGATCTGATGCTGGTCCTGGCGGCGCTGTTGCGCGGCGGTGGCGAGAACGAAATTGCCGGGCAGTTGGGCGCGCAGCATGTGGCGCCGGGCGCGGCAGCGCGGGCAGTGGCCGAGGCGTTCCGGCTGGGGCTGGCAGGGTGATGCTGCCCTGGCCGGAGATGATGCGGTCAGCGCTGGCGGCAGGGATCGGGCCGCAGGATTTCTGGCGGCTGTCATTGAGAGAGTGGCGATGGCTGGCGGCGCGGGGAGCGGGGCTGGGGGCAAGTCGGCTCTCGGAATTGATGGCGGGGTTTCCGGATGAGAGTCCGGTGGACCCCTACCGGTCCCCGGGCGATTGCGAGGCAATCGCCGATCCCCCTCTAACTCCCCCTTTGCAAGGGGGAGAACGGCTCCTCAAGCAAGGCGGATGCTGTCTGGGTTCCTCCCCCTGCAAGGGGGAGGACAGGTGGGGGTCCGAGCGGAAGAAAGGCAAGTGATGAACGATTTGGAAAGTGACCTGACCGTGGCTGGCGACGCGTTGCGCAGCCTGGCGGAGGGGCCGGGCGTGCAGGCGGCTGAAGCGCTGGAGGCGGCGTTCGGAAAGGCTGGGCAGAGCATCGAGACGGCGCTGGGCCAGGCCGCGCGGTCCGGTGAGCTGGACTTTGAACGCATGGCCGAAAGCATCCTGAAGGATATTGCCCGTGTGGCGGCCGAAAGTGTCGTGGCAATGGCGGGCATTGGTTCCGGCGCGCAACAGGCGGTGACGCTGAACATGAATTATGCGCCGGGAACGGAACAGTCCGGGCAGGGCGGCGAGGCGGCGCTGAGCGCGCTGCTGGCGCGAATCGTGGCGGGCGGAGGACGATTCCTGTGAGTTTGTCGAATTTTCATGAGGTGAGCTTTCCGGTGCCACTGGCGCTGGCGGCGACGGGCGGGCCGGAGCGGCGCACGGAAGTGGTGACGCTGGCGAGCGGCGCGGAAGTGCGCAATGCGGCTTGGGCCAGATCGCGGCGGCGCTGGGATGTCGGCAGCGCGGCGCTGAAGCTGGACGCGCTGCAGGCCCTGGTCGATTTCTTCGAGGCCCGGGGCGGGCGGCTCTGCGGGTTCAGGTTTCGGGACGCGCTGGATGACCGGTCTTGTGCGGCAGGTGGGCTGCCGTCGGCGAGCGACCAGATGATCGGGACGGGCGACGGGGCGGAGACGCGTTTCCATCTGGTCAAGGCCTATGGCGATCATGAGCGGCTGATCCTGAAGCCGGTGGCAGGCAGCGTGCTGGTGGCGGTGGACGGCGTTGCGGCCGAATTCGTAGTGGATGAGACGACAGGTGAGGTGACGCTGGATGCCGCGCCGGCCTCCGGGGCGGCGGTGACGGCGGGCTACCGGTTCGACTGTCCGGTGCGGTTCGACACCGACCGGCTGGACGTCACGCTGGAAGGCTTTGGCGCAGGCAAGGCGCTGCGCGTCCCGCTGGTGGAACTGATCGGATAGGCGCGATGCGGATCATCGAACAGGAGTTTGCTGAGCGGCTGGCCAGCAGTGCATTGACCACCTGCCTGTGCTGGTGGCTGGAGCGGCCCGACGGATATGTGCTGGCGGTGACCGAACATGACCGGGCGCTGGAAGTGGACGGCGTACTCTATCAGCCCGGCGCGGCGCTGGAGGGGGCGGGCTTTGCGCAGTCGCCTGATCTCAAGCCCGGCCATGCGGCCGCCGGCGGCGCGCTGGCGCATGAGGCGGTCACGGAAGCGGATCTGGCGGCCGGCCTGTGGGATGGCGCGCGGGTGGAGGTGATCCGGGCGGACTGGCAGCGGCCGGATCTGTTCGTGACGGTGTGGAGCGGGCGCCTCAGCGAGGTGACGCGCGGCGAGACCGGGTTCGAGGCGCAGCTGGTGAGCCGGAAGGCCGAGTTCGAGCGCCCGCTGGGCCGGGTTTATGCGCGCCAGTGCGACGCCGTGCTGGGCGATAAACGCTGCGGGGTGGATGTGGATGCGTTTCCGGGGGCGAGCTGTGACCACCGGTTCGAGACGTGTTCGGAGGTTTTCGGCAATGCAGAGAATTTCCGCGGCTTTCCGCATTTGCCGGGCGCGGACTTCGTTCTGCTGGGCCCGGCGGCGAGCGGCAATGACGGAGGCAGGCGATGAGGCGGGAAGACATCGTGGCGGCGGCGCGGGGCTGGCTGGGCACGCCCTACCGGCATCAGGCGAGCCGCAAGGGGGCGGGCTGTGACTGCCTCGGCCTCGTGCGCGGCGTGTGGCGGGAATTGGTCGGGCCAGAGCCGATGCCCGTGCCGCCCTATTCGCCGGATTGGGCCGAAGTGACGGGGGAGGAGACGTTACTGGAAGCGGCGCGGGCGCATCTGGTGGAAGTTCCGCTGGGCATGGCAGCCGCCGGGGATGTGCTGGTCTTCCGCATGGCGACCGGGGTGCCGGCCAAGCATTGCGGTGTGCTGTCGGCGCCGGAGCGGATCGTGCATGCCTATTGGGGGCGGGCGGTCGTGGAGACGCGGCTGGTGCCGTGGTGGCAGAGGCGGGCCGTGGCGGCGTTCAGCTTTCCCGGCGTGGAGGACTAGGCAATGGCGCAGATCGTGTTTTCAAGTGTCGGGCAGGCGATCGGGCAACAGGCCCTGCCGCAGGGGCTGAACCTGTTGGGGCGGCAGCTGTCGGGCGCCGCGATCGGCAAATCTCTCGGCAATCTGGCCGGGCAGGCGGTGGGCGCCTATTTCGCCCCGGCGCAGGAAGGGCCACGTGTCAAATCCCTGCCCGTGATGGAAGCGCGCGAGGGCGCGGGGCTGCCTTCCGTTTACGGCCGGATGCGGGTGGGCGGACAAGTGATCTGGGCGGCCCGCTTCAGGGAGACGAAAACGACGCGGCGAGCCGGCAGCAAGGGCGGGCCGAAAGTGACCGAATATGATTATTCGGTGAGCTTCGCCGTGGCACTGGGCGAGGGGCCGATCCTGGGCATGCGGCGGGCCTGGGCGAACGGCGAGGCGTTTGACCTGTCCGGCGTTGTGCACCGGGTCTATCCGGGGGATGAGACGCAGGCGCCGGACCCGCTGATCGAACTGATCGAGGGGACGGGCAAGGCGCCCGCCTATTGCGGCACGGCCTATGTCGTGTTCGAGGATTTGCCGCTGGAGGCGTTCGGCAACCGGCTGCCGCAGCTCAGCTTTGAAGTGGAGCGGGTACCCCCGGGCGGGGCCGAGCCGGGGCTCTCCGATGTGGTGACGGCGGTCAACATCATCCCGGCGTCGGGCGAATTCGTCTATGCGACGGAGATTGTCCGCGAGCAGGTGTTTGCCGGGAAGGAGCGCGCGCTGAATGCGTGGTCCGGTGAGGCGCGGGCGGATTTCCTGGTCTCGCTGGACCAGTTGGAGACCGACCTGCCGAAGGTGAGCCGTGTGGCGCTGACAGTCGGCTGGTTCGGAACGGATGTTGCGGCGGGGGCGTGCGAGATTCATCCCGGCGTAGAAGTGCGCGAGCGGGTGACGGTGCCCTATGCGTGGACGGTGGCGGATGTTGCGCGCGAGAATGCCTATGTCATTTCGCGCGATGGTGGCGGCAACCCGAATTATGGCGGCACGCCGGCGGACCGGTGCGTGATCGGCGCGATCCGGGAGATGAACGCGCGAGGCCTGTCGGTGACGCTGTCACCCTTCCTGTTCATGGATGCGGACGGCTTTCCGTGGCGCGGGCGGATCGGCGTGTCGGCGGATGGCACGGCGTCGGCGCGGGGTGAAATCGATGCCTTTGTGAATGGCGCCAACGGCTTTCGGCGGTTCATGCTGCACCATGCGCAGCTGGCTGCCGAGGCTGGCGGGGTGGACGCCTTCCTGATCGGCAGCGAGATGGTCGGGCTGACCCGGGTGCGGGACGAGACGGGGGCATTTCCTTTTGTCGATGCGCTGGTCGCGCTGGCGGCGGAGGTGAAGGCGATGCTGCCGGGAGCGGATGTTTCCTATGGCGCGAACTGGACCGAATATGGCGCATATGTGCCGGAGGACGGGTCCGGCGATGTCCTGTTCCCGCTCGATGCACTGTGGGCGAGCGCGGATGTGGATTTCGTCGGGGTGGACTGGTATCCGCCGCTTGGCGACTGGCGCGAAGGCGCGGCACATCTGGACGCGCAGGCCGGCTTTGCGGCGGCGGATGATCCGGCATATCTGGCGTCCCAGATTGCCGGCGGCGAGGCATATGACTGGTATTATGCCGATGAGGCCGCACGGGAGGCGCAGGCGCGCACGCCGATCAATGACAGTGCGCATGGGGAGCATTTTGTTTTCCGGCAGAAGGACATCGCCGGCTGGGCCGGGCATTTCCATCATGTGCGTCCGGGCGGGGTGCGCGAGGCCGTGCCGACAGGCTGGGTGCCGGGGATGAAACCCGTCCGCCTGATGGAGATCGGCTTTGCGGCGGTCGACAAGGGCGGCAATGCGCCGAATGTGTTCTACGATCCGAAGAGCAGCGAAAGCGCGCTGCCGCCCTATTCCAGCGGGGCGCGGGACGAGGTGTTCCAGAGGCGGGCGCTGGCGGCGGTGCTGCCCCATTGGGAGGCCGAGCCGTTGGTGGAGGCGGCCTTTGTCTGGGCCTGGGACGGGCGGCCGTTTCCGGCCTGGCCCCTGAAGGAAGCGGTCTGGAGCGATGGCGGCAACTGGGCGCGCGGGCATTGGCTGAATGGCCGGTCAGGCCTGGCGCCGCTCGCCGATGTGGTGGCGGATATCTGCGCGCGGGGCGGCGTGGAGGATGTCGACGTGTCCGGGCTGGACGGCGTGGTTGAAGGCTATGGCCTTGATGGGGTGCATTCGGTGCGCGCGGCGCTGGAGCCGCTGAAACTGGCCTATGGGTTTGACTGCGTGGAGCGGGACGGCGCGCTGGCATTCCGGATGGTTGATGAGGGCGCGGTGCTGGATATGGCAGCAGACGCTCTGGTCGAGACCGGGGCGCAGCGTACGCGGGGCCTGCTGGACAAGGCACCGGCGCGGGTGCGGCTGACGCATGTCGATCTGGAGACGAACTACCAGCCGGGGCTGGCCGAGGCGCGATTGGCGGGCGGCGATCCGAGGCTGGTGCAGGATGTGAGCCTGCCATTGGCCTTGGGGGCGAGCCGGGCAGAGGCAGTGGCCGGGGCCTTGCTGGAGGCTGCCGCGCACGGGGAGAGTCTCACCTGCGAACTTCCGCTGTCGGCATTGGCACTGGAGCCGGGAGATGGCGTGCGCTTCGGGAGCGGACCGGTCTGGCGGATCCGGGATATGGTGGACCGGGGCGGCGTGCGGACGCTGACCTGCCGGGAAGAGTTGACGGCAATGCCGAGGGTGCGGGCCGGGCAGGCCAGCAGCGCGCCGCCAGAGGCGCCGGTGTTTGGCGGCGTGGACCTGGTCATCATGGATGCGCCGCACCTGCCCGAATATGACGGTGGGACCGGGCCTTTGCTGGCGGCCTGGGCCGATCCGTGGCCGGGGGAAGTGGTGGTGCTGGCTGGTCTGGCAGAGGACGCGCTGGGGGAAGTGGCACGGCTGGACCGGCCTGCGGTGATCGGGCGGCTGACCGAGGACTGTGGGGCGGGACTGGTCGGGCGCTGGGACCGGGCGGGTGCACTGAACGTGTTCTGTCCGGGAGGAGAGTTTGCAAGCCTGCCGGACGGACAGGTCCTGTCCGGAGGGAATGCCGCCTTGCTGGAAACCGATGCCGGCTGGGAATGTGTCCAGTTCCAGATGGCCGAACTGGTCGCGCCGGATATCTGGCAACTGACCGGCCTGTTGCGCGGGCAGCGGGGCAGCCTGCCGGGGGCGGCGGAGACGGGGGCGCGGCTGGTCCTGCTGGACACAGCTCTGGCGCGTGCGAGCCTCGGAGCTGAAACGCTCGGCGTGGAGATGATGTGGAAAGCGGTCACGGATGACGCGGCGACCGCGCTGATCTTTGACGATCAGGCGGGCCTGTCCTGGCCGGTCGCGCATCTGCGGCGGACGGGGGACGTATTGAGCTGGACACGGCGCGGCGCGGATGTGCCGCAAAGCTGGGCCCTGCCGGAAGCGGAGAATGCGGGACGGTTCGCAGCCGAATTTGACATGGGCAACGGCTTTGGCGCCCGCGCCCTTGTCGACACGTCCTGGACCGAATGGCCCGAGGGCGCGATTGTGGCGCGAGTGGCGGAAATGGGGCCGGATGGGCGCCTTGGGCCATGGCGCAGCCTGTGAGGCGCAGCATGTACCGGGTGGCGGCGCACAGGGCGAACCGACAGTGTGCAGGCAGACAACAAGGAGACCCGTATGACCTTTCAGATCAGCGCCCTGCCAGAAGCCCAGTTCGCCCATTTGCCCTCGCTGTCAGATGCGGAGCTGGCGGCGCAGAATATCCAGAAACGTGTCGTGGATGCGCAGCCCGGCTATCCCTGCCGTGTCAGCCTGCAGGATGCGGAGATCGGAGAGACGATCTTTCTGCTCAATCACTGCCATCATGATGAACAGACGCCATACCGCGCGTCGCATGCGATATTCGTGCGGGACGGAGCGAAAGAGGCCTGTCCGGGCGTGGGTGAGGTGCCGGAATCGCTCACTTTGCGGCTGATCTCTATCCGCGCGTTCGATGAGGCGCACGACATGGTAGCGGCGGATGTCGTGGAGGGCCGCAATCTGAAGACGGCAATCCCAGCCATGCTGGCGCAGAGCGGAGTTGCCTATCTCCACCTGCACAATGCGAAACCGGGCTGTTATGCCGCCCGCGTTGATCCGGTAAGGTAATCTCCGGGTTTCAATACGTGGCGGGAGCGCCTAACTGTGTGCGGATAGCAGATTCGCAGACAGAAGGATTGCCCGCCCTTGGCCATGGACCCGTACAAAGTGCTCGGCGTGTCGCGCTCGGCCAGCGAGGCCGAGATCAAGAAGGCTTACCGGCAAAAGGCAAAAGCCCTGCATCCGGACCTGCATCCGGATGACAAGGCCAAGGCCGAGGAGTTCAAGCGAGTCTCGCAAGCCTGGGATATTCTGGGCGACAAGGACAAGAAAGCCCAGTTCGACCGGGGCGAGATTGACGGCGACGGCAATCCGACCGGGTTCGGCGGCGGGTTCCCGGGGGGCGGCGGCCCCGGTGGCGCTTCCTATCGCTGGGAGTCACGCAGTGGCAATCCGTTCGGTGGGGCGCAGGGCGATCCGTTCGAGGATATCCTGTCCGGCATGTTCGGCGGCGGCCGGTCGCGCCGCGGCGGCCCCGTCAAGGGGCGGGACGTGCGGTATCGGGTGACCATTGATTTCGCGGATGCCGTGACCGGTGCCCGCCGGCGCATGACCATGGCGGACGGCACCGCGCTGGATGTGAACATTCCGGCGGGGATTGAAACCGGCCAGACGCTGCGCCTGAAAAGCCAGGGCGAACCCTCCCCGAATGGCGGTGCGCCCGGCGATGCGCTTCTGGAAGTGGAAGTGAAGCCCAGCACGGTCTGGGAACGCGACGGCAAGGACCTTCGAATGAAGGTGCCGGTTGATCTGAAGACGGCGATCCTGGGGGGCAGTGTCGAGGTGAAGACACCCTCCGGCCCGGTGACGCTGAAAGTCCCGGCCGGATCAAACACCGGCTCGCAGCTGCGGCTGCGCGGCAAGGGCGTCCAAACCTCCACGCCGGGAAATCTCTATGCCCGGCTGGAAATAGTGCTCGATGATCCGAAGGATGACGGCCTGAAGGCGTGGGCAGAGTCCCACTAGGAACGTCTAGGCAATTGCCAGATCGAACAGGTCGCCATCCAGATCAAAGGCCGAGAATGGTCCTTCGAACGGTTCGGGGGCGGCGATCAGATAGCCCTGCATCTCTTCGCAGGACAGGCTGGCCAGCGTATGCGCCTGGTCTTCTGTCTCGACGCCTTCTGCCACCACCGGAATGTCCAGGCTGTGGGCCAGATGGATGATGGCCTCGATAATCGCCCGCGATTTGGAATCCACATTGATCGTCGCCACGAAGGACCGGTCGATCTTGATGCGGTCGAACGGAAATTCCTGAACATAGCTCATCGAGGAATAGCCGGTGCCAAAATCATCCAGCGAAATCTTGATGCCGAGGGCTTTCAGTTCGAGCAGGATGCTGGTGGCCAGTTGGGTGTTGTGGATGATCGCCGTTTCGGTGATTTCCAGTTCGAACCGGGCCGGGTCCAGCCCGGTTTCTTCCAGCGCCGAGCGCACATGAAACACAATGTCCGGATCCATCAACTGGCGCGCTGACAGGTTGACCGCCACGCTCTCGTCTCCATGCCAGCGGCTGGCTGCGCGGCAGGCGGCATGAATGGTCCAGCGGCCGATCTCGACGATCAGCATGCTCTGCTCCGCCAGCGGAATGAAGTGGTCAGGGCCGACAAGTCCGACGCCCGGACGATTCCAGCGGATCAGCGCCTCACGGCCAACGACCGCGCGGGTGGCGGAACTGACCTTGGGCTGGAAGTAGAGCACGAATTCATCGTTCCTGACGGCGTCGTGAAGGGCGCGTTCCAGATTGCGCTGTTCCACCTGTTGCTTGTGAAGGTCCGCATCATAAGTGCGCACGCAGCCCCGGCCCGCGGCCTTGGCTGAATAGAGTGCCCGGTCTGCATATGTCAGGATGCGGGCGGCATTCTTGGCATTTGCCGGTACGAAGGTCAGCCCGATGCTGCCGCCACTGTTCAATGTGCGGCGCCCCATGGCGAGCGGTTCCGAGATTGCAGACAGGATCCTGTCCGCCGTGTCCTGAATTTCCTCTGCGAAGGCGCGGCCGCGCACGAGGACGGCAAATTCGTCTCCGCCGAGTCGTGCGACCGTGTCGCGTTCGTCGATCTCGCTCGAGATGCGGCGACCGATCGCCTTCAGGAGGGAGTCGCCGGTTCCATGGCCGAACTGGTCATTGACCTCCTTGAACTCGTCCAGATCGATGATCATGACGGCGAGACCAAAACGATCTCCCTGCGTGTCCTGCATGGCGTGTTCGAGCGCCATGTTGAACGCGACCCGGTTGTGCAGCCCGGTCAGGGAGTCGCGATAGGCCAGCGTGCGGACCTTGGCTTCCGCGCGCACGCGCTGGGTGATGTCGCGGACGGCGAAGACGATGAAAGTCTCGTCCTTTTCCTCGACACAGCGGCTGGAGACCACGGCGATCATTTCCCGTCCATCCTCGAACCGGATACGGCGTTCACCAAATTCGTGGTTTTCGAGCAGGTTCAACTCGTCATCCTGAAACTGCAACAGGTCCTGGATGTTGCGGCCACGAAAGTCCGGAAGTTGTGCTTCGGACTGGAAGAGGTCCAGATCGTGCAAATTCTTCAGGTCGGAAATCCGCTCACTGAACAGCACCCGCGCCGATGTGTTCGTATTGATGATCTCGCCGGTCCGGGACACGACAAACAGACCTTCGCTGCTGGCATCAGCCAGTACCGACAGTTTGCGGGTTTCCTTGGAGCGCATCCGCTCGAATTTGGAGTCCAATCCGGCGGCGAGCACCGACAGGATGACGATCACTGCCATTGCACCGGCAATGATGACACTTAGAAGCCCTGTGGCCAGCTGCCAGGAAGGCGTTTCAACGCCGCGTATCGGGATCATCGTGGTGCCGGACGCGCTGATGAAGTGGAGCGCCAGGACCGCGACGACGCTGGTGACCGTGGAGATGGTGACGTTACGAGGTATCTTCGGATTGGCCCCGACCAGATAGGTCGCCGTGTAAAACATGAAGCTGAGCAGGATCGCCGATGTGATCGTCACGCGATCATATTCGATGATGGCGGACGCGTTCAGGGCGGTCATGCCATAGAAATGCATCCCGGCGACGGACGCGGTCGCGATGGCACCGCCAGCCAGGCGGATCATGGCATCGGCCTTCACGCTGAGGGCCAGCGCGGTTATCACGAAACCGGTCACCACCATGGCGGCAGACAGCAGGGTGCGCCATCCGTCGAACACGACGTCGAAACCGGGCTGGTATCCCAAAAGCGCGATGAAGTGTGTGGCCCACACGCCCAGACCGACAACCGTGCCGGCGGCGATGGCCCAGAGGATCTTGAAGAGTCGTTTCACGGCCTGATGGCTGCGCTGGAAGATGATCAGCGAGCAGCAATTGCTGAAGGCCAGCACGAAGAATGCCGCCAGAACATGAGACAGATCATGTTCGGTCGCAATGCAATTGAATACTTCGTACATGGGCAGACTTCCGTTCTTGCAGGAATGTCGTGCAATTGATTGCGTTACCAAAATACAAAGTCCACTGCAGGCAAGATAAGGATTGGGAAAACGGAGGGCGAACGGGTCGTGCCTTGGTCGTCAATCTTGTTCCTGCAATGAATACTGCAGAAGGGGTTCGGTGTGGCTGCCCGGTGCATCTGGTTGCTGACGGGCCAAGGTTAACAGGAAAGTGGAATCCGTCGACCATTCAGTCGCAAACGGCCGTTTACCTGCACCCAACCGAGGTATGCACAGGTCCGGACATTTCCGCCTTGCGTGGAGGGCGCGACAACCAGGGGTCGCGGATTTTGCTTTGCCGCAGACGTGGCGCGGTTTATAATGAGCGCAGGTCTTGTAGGAAACCACCATGCTGGGCCATCTGCGCCAGATTGTACGTTCAAGGACAGTCCCGGACATCTATGAGCGAACGGTTGCCGCCCTCGCCGGCATTGGCCTGACCCGTGTCTATTTCCAGGGTCCGATCGGCAATGACCGGTCGATCACGCGACATACCACGAATTTCGGCTTTCCTGATCTGTGGGCGAAGACCTATGAGCTGAACTGGCAGGCGCATGACCCGTTCCCGGATGCGGCGGCGCGATATCCCGGACCGATGTACTGGCATCGGCTGCCGCCTTCTGTCGTGCTGACCGAAGGCGAACTGGCCTATCTGGACTTCCTGAAGACGAACCGGATGGAGCGGGGGCTCTGCATGCTGCAATATGGCAATGCCACGCGCGTGGGCCTGATTGCTGCGAGCACAGACCCGGACGGGGCGGAAGTGGAAAGCGTCGATCGTGAATACTTCCAGTTCGTGGGCATGGCCTCGTTCACCCGGTTCTGCCAGCTGGTGACCATGGACCCGGACCTGCCGACACCGCTGTCCGGCCGCGAGCTGGATGTGCTCTACTGGATGGCACAGGGACGCAGCAATGGCGCCATCGCCGACGTGCTGGGCATCCGGCAGGAGACGGTGAACACTTATGTCAAACGGGTCTTTGCCAAGCTGGGCGTGTTCGACCGGACATCGGCCGTGATGGAGGGCGTGCGCCATGGCCTCGTCATCGTGTCGGACCCGATTGCCGAACTCGTCGCTGACCAGATGCGGACGAAGCGTCCGACAGGAAGCTGATCCGGGCGCATTTTCCTTGATATGATCCGCACCCGGCGGCATCATGCCTCGGTGGGGGGAGGTGCGGATGATCGACAGATTCAAGGCCATGCTGGAGGCGCAGTCATTGCTGGACTTGCGCGAAAGCGCCGTGGCGGCGTTCGGGGCGCTGGGCGTACCGCGCGTATTGTGCGTTTCTCCGGTGGGGCTGGACCGATCGGTCGGGCGTTCCCTGACGAATGCGGGATTTCCGCTCGCATGGGAGACCGCCTATCGGGAGGGCCGGCGCATGGATGACCCGCTGCCGGATATTTCCGTCCGGATCGGCGAGGCGTTTCTCTGGCACCGCCTGCCATCGGATGTCGTGCTGAACCGGGAAGAGGCCTCGTATCTGGCGGACCTGTCCGGATGGCAAATGGCAAAGGGTGTGTGCGTCGCCACCTACGGGCCGGCGGCGCGGGTCGGCTTTGTCGCGGCGAGTTCAGTGTCGGGGGAGGACGATCTGGACGGGCTGGACCTGTCGCTGTTCCAGATCGCCGCGGAGACGGCCTATCTGAGATATTGCCAACTGGTCTCTGCAGAACTGAACTATGAAATGAACCTGTCGAGCCGTGAACTCGACGTGCTCCACTGGATGGCACAGGGCCGGAGCAATGCAGCTATTGCCGACATTCTCGACCTGAAGCCGGAGACGGTTGGCACCTATGTGAAGCGCATCTTCGCCAAGCTGGATGTGTTCGACCGCACCTCGGCGGTGATGAAGGGCGTCATGCGCGGCCTGGTCATCGCGTCCGACCCGTCCATAGAGGCCGAGGCACAGGCCCGGCGGGCCCGGCGGCGGCGGGCCTGAGCCGCGTGCCCGTATCTTCGCCAATCGCAGCCTGAACCGATCTGACCGAAAGTGTTCACTTGGTATTCAGAGCCTGATGCCTATACAGCCATGTCATGAGACGGATTCCTGCCCTTCTTCTGGCCCTCGGCCTTGTGGTGACGCCCCCGGCGGTCGCCCAGGACTGGCGTAACCAATGGTCGCCGGGCCAGGCCCGCGATTCGGTGCGCCAGGGCAAGACCGTGCCGCTGAGCCAGATTTTCCAGAAGCTGCAACGCGAATATGGCGGCTACCAGCTGGGCGCGGATCTGTATGACAATGGCGGCAAACCGCAATACAAGGTCGACTGGATGACCGGGGATGGCCGCAAGATGCGCTTCACGGTGGACGCGCGCACGGGCGCGATCCTTGACCGGCGCGGGGCATGACCCGACAGTGACACTTTAGTTCGGAAGGACGTTTGCATGCGTATCCTGGTAGTTGAAGATGATTCCGACCTGCGTCGCCAATTGGCGGACGTCCTGTCCCAGTCGGGCTATGCCGTGGATCTGGCCGCCGACGGCGAGGATGGCCACTTCCTGGGCGATACCGAACCGTATGATGCGGTGATCCTGGATCTTGGCCTGCCGAAGATGGATGGCGTCAGCGTTCTCAAGAAGTGGCGCGCCGACGGCAAGTCGTTCCCGGTCCTGATCCTGACGGCGCGGGATTCCTGGAGCGAGAAGGTGGCCGGCTTTGATGCCGGCGCGGATGACTATCTGACCAAGCCCTTCATCACCGAGGAATTGCTGGCTCGCCTGCGGGCGCTGTTGCGCCGGGCGGCCGGGCATTCGGCGGCGACGCTGGAGGCCGGCAAGCTGGTGGTCGACACCCGTGCGGCCCGGGCCAGCGTGGCCGGAGAACCGGTGAAGCTGACCGCGCATGAATACCGTGTGCTGTCCTATCTGATGCACCATATGGGCCGGGTCGTGCCGCGCACCGAACTGGTCGAGCATATTTATGATCAGGATTTCGACCGGGACTCGAACACGATCGAAGTGTTCATCGGCCGCCTGCGCCGCAAGATCGGCCAGGACCGTATCCAGACCGAGCGCGGCCTGGGCTATCGCCTGGTGGTGCCGGAAGCCGAAACCCGCGTCGCCGGATAAGACCTGCGCGGCGCCGGAGCCCGGATCATGAGCGACAGCGCCCCTGACTCCCCGACATTGATGGACCGCTGGACGCGCCTGTCGCTGGCGCGCCGCATCATGCTGGCAGCTGCCATCTGGGGGCTGGTGGTGCTGGTGGGCGGCGCGCTCGCGCTGTCTGCCGTCTATCGCGCACAGACTCTCAGCCTGCTGGAAGAGGATCTGGAGCAGACGCTGGTGGGACTGACTCGGGAGATGACCCGCGAGGAAGCCTTTCTGGAAGATGGCCGCGTGACCGATGCACAGCGCGAATTCTTTCTCGGTGATGTGCGGTTTCGCACCCAGTATTCCGGACGCTACTGGGCCATTGTCGGCGTCAGTTCAGACGGAGAGATCAATGGTGACATCCGCTCGCGCAGCCTGTGGGACGAGCCGGTGCCGCTGGACGAGGATCAACTCGCCCGCACCCTGTCGCACCCGGGCACGACGGAGTTCGGGGATTTCCGCTTTGTGGGCCCCGCCGGCCAGCGCGTGCGGGTCGCTTCGCGCGCCATCCTGATCCAGAACCGGGAGACGCCGCTGATCCTGGTGGCGGCCGCTGACCGGGCGGCCAATGATGCCGCGGCCACGCGCTTTCGCAGCCTGTTGCTGGGCACGATGATTGCCCTGTTCGGTGGAGTGTTTGCGGCCATGGTGGCGGCGATTTCCTTTTCGCTGCGCCCCTTGCGCCGCATTGGGGATGATATTGCCGAAGTGCGCGAAGGCACGCGGCAGAAACTGTCGGAAGACTATCCGGCCGAAGTGCGCCCGCTGGCGGATGAGCTGAACAAGCTGCTGGACCACAACCGGCAGGTTGTGGAGCGCGCGCGAACCCATGTCGGCAATCTGGCCCATGCGCTGAAGACGCCGCTGGCCGTGCTGCGCAATGAGGCGACAGGCGACACGCAACTGGACGATGTGGTGCGCCGCCAGTCCGAGAGCATGCAGACCAATGTCGAGCACTATCTGAAAAGGGCGCAGATGGTCGCACGGGCCCAGACGCTGGGCGCGCGGACGGAGCTGCGCCCGGTCGTGGACGGCATCGCCCGCATGCTGAACCGCCTCTATGATGCCAGGGGCGTCAACGTGTCCGTTGACGGCGGGGTGGGCGCCGTGTTCCGGGGAGAGAAACAGGATCTCGAGGAAATGGTCGGCAATCTGATGGAAAACGCCTGCAAATGGGCCGGTAGCGAAGTGCTGGTGCGCGTGCGCGACACGGCGGCGGCACTGACCATTGATGTCGAGGATGATGGCAAGGGCCTGACGCCGGAAGAACGCGCAGGAGCGCTGAAACGTGGTGTCCGCCTCGACGAGACAACGCCCGGCACCGGGCTCGGCCTGTCCATCGTGAAGGAACTGGCGGAGCTGCATCGCGGCAGCCTGGAACTGGGCGATGCGGGGCTGGGCGGCCTGAAGGCAAGCCTGAGGTTTCCCAAGGCATGACGCGGACAAATCTGATCATTTCGGCGGCCTGTCTGGCCGTGGCCATTGGCGGATACTTTCTGGTGGGCTCTCCCGGCATGGGTGACCAGCCGATGGCGGACCGGCAGGCCGGCCTGATGGAAAAGGTGCGCACCGATCCGCAATCGCTGACCCCTGCCGAGACGCTGTCGCGTCTCGAGGCGACAGTGAAGGAACGGCCGGACGATCCTCAGCCGCACTATTTCATCGGTGAGATCCTGCGCGCCGAAGGCCGCACATCCGACGCGGCCCGGGCCTATCAGTCCGCCCTGCGGCGGGATGAGACCTTCGTGCCGGCCCTGCTGGCACTGGCGGATTCCCTGGTCGACCTGAACAATGGCGCGGTCTCGCCGGAGGCAACCCGCCTGTTCGCCAAGGCCTACGAACTGGACGAAACGCAGGTCCGCGCCGGTATGTGGGCGGCGATGGGCGCCGCGCAGGCCGGGGATCAGGAAAAGGCCGAACAGGCCATGCGCTACATCTATTCCCGCCTGCCGGAAGACGACCCGCGCCGCGAGCGCTTTGCGCCAATGATCGAGGCGCTCGGCCAAGCAGAGAACGCGGCGCCAGAGGCCGAATAAGGCAGGCTGCATCTGCCGCACTCCCCAAGCGAAGCGGGGATGCCTATAAGAAAGCGCATGAGAGCCCGAACGAGACGACTTTACATGTTTGGCATTGCGGCCCTGCTGCTCCTGGCAGCGGCGGCGCTGGCATTTCTGGCCCTGCGCGAGAATGCAAACCTGTTCTACACGCCCGAAATCCTTGCCGAGAAAGGCCAGCCGGAAGACGGCAAGACCGTAAAGGTCGGTGGCTGGGTCGAGCCGGGGTCGCTGGCCTATTCCGATGACGGGGCGACCATGATCTTCACCGTGATCGACAACAGCCCGCACACGATCCGCGTCAGCTATACAGGCATAGCGCCCGACCTGTTCCGTGAAGGCCAGGGTGTGGTTGCCACGGGACAGTTCGGGCCCGGCGGACACTTCACGGCCCGGCAGATTCTGGCCAAGCATGACGAGAATTATCAGCCGCGCGAGCTGAAACCGCTGGACGCGGCCGGATGATCGAGGCTGGCCATTTCGCGGCCTTTCTGGCGCTGGCAGCGGCGCTGGCGCAGGGCCTGTTCGGCCTGACCGGGCAAAGGCGGCTGGCCGGGCTGGCGGCCTATGCAGGCTTTGCCGTGATGACCCTGTCCTTCGCCACGCTGATCATTGCCTTTGTGCGCTCGGACTTCTCCGTGGCGCTGGTGGCGAACAATTCCCACACGCTGAAGCCGATGCTGTACAAGGTCGCCGGGGCATGGGGAAACCATGAAGGGTCGATGGCGCTGTGGTGTCTGGTGACGCTCGGGTTCGGCGCCGCCGGGGCGGCCTGGATGCGGACGGGGCGGGACGTGCTGGAAGCCCGCGCGCTGGGCATTCAGGGCCTGCTGGGCGTTGGCGCGCTGGCCTATCTCCTGTTTGCCTCGTCCCCCTTCCTGCGGCTCGATCCGGCCCCGTTCCAGGGTGTCGGCCTCAATCCGCTGCTTCAGGATCCGGCGCTGAGTTTCCATCCGCCGATGCTTTATCTCGGCTATGTGGGGTATTCCTTCGTGTTTGCCCTTGCTGCGGCCGGCCTGATGGAGGGGCGGATCGATGCCGTCTGGGCGCGGGAGGCGCGCCGCTGGTCTCTCGCCGCGTTCGCGCCCCTGACGCTGGGCATCGCGCTCGGCTCCTACTGGGCCTATTACGAGCTGGGCTGGGGCGGCTGGTGGTTCTGGGACCCGGTGGAGAACGCCTCCCTGATGCCTTGGCTGATCGGGGCGGCGCTGTTGCATTCGGTCGTCGTGACGGAAAAGCGCGAAGGCTTTGCGGCCTGGTCAGCGCTGCTGGCGGTGCTGGCCTTCCTGTTCTCGATCATGGGGGCGTTCCTGGTGCGGTCCGGCATCCTGACTTCCGTTCACGCCTTTGCGGTGGATCCGACACGGGGCAAGCTGCTGCTGTTTGGCCTGCTGGCCTATGGCGGGTTTGCGCTGGTCCTGTTTGCCTTGCGTGCGCCGAAGCTGACCGGCGGCAAGCCCTGGCAGCTGCTCAGCCGGGAAGGTGCGCTGATGGCCAACAATATCGTGCTGATGGTGGCGGCGCTGACCGTTCTGCTCGGCACGCTCTTCCCGTTGATCGCGGAGGCCGCTGGCCGGACGATCTCCGTGGGCGAGCCTTATTTCAATCTCACTTTCACGCCGATGCTCGGCCTGTTGCTGGTCATTCTGCCCGTGGTTCAGGCCTGGGCCTGGGGCAAGGCGGATTTGAAATCCTGGACGAAATGGGCGCTGGGCGGCGCCGGCCTTGTCGCGGTCTTTCTGGCGCTTGGGGTGGGGCTTTGGGACATTTCCATCGGCGCTGCACTTGGCCTTGCGCTCGGCATCTGGCTGGTCTTCGGCGCGATCTGGGAACTCAAGCGCCGGGCGATCACGCCAGGCCGCATGTTCCGCCTGCCGCCGCGGGTCTGGGGCATGACGCTGGCCCATCTGGGGCTCGGCCTGTTCGTGATCGGCGCGGTGGTCGAAACCACGGGCCGGTATGAAACAACGGTGGCGCTGGCCGAAGGCGGCTCGGCCAGGGTGATCGGCTGGACGCTGACCCTCGATCAGGTTCGGGCCATCGAGGGGCCGAACTGGTATGCAGACCGCGCGGTTCTGACCGCCACGCGGGGCGGAGCGAAGGCCCTGCTGACGCCGATGAAACGCTATTACCCGGCGGCGCAGATGCCGACAACGGAAACCGCGATCCACAAGACCGGTACGGGGGACCTCTATGCGGCGCTGGGAGAGCAGCGCATGGTGGAGGGCGAACCGCGCTGGGTGTTCCGGGTCTACTACAATCCGCTGATCGATCTGGTATATTTCGGGGTGATCCTGATGGCGCTGGGCGGTGTGTTCAGCCTGTGGCCAAGGCGGAAGACGTGATGAGAACCCTGTTGCTGACCCTGTTTGCACTCTGCCTGCCGCTCCTTGCGGGGGCAGAGGATGTGGCGCTGGACGATCCTGCGCAGGAGGCCCGGGCGCAGGCACTGATGCGGGAATTGCGCTGTGTGGCGTGCGAGAATGAACCGATCTCCCAGTCGGCCGCACCGATCGCGGAAGACATGCGGGCCCGTGTGCGGGACATGATCGAGGACGGCGCCAGCGATGAAGACGTGCGGACCTGGTTCGAGGACCGGTATGGAGAATTCGTCCTGTTCCGTCCGAAGGCGGAGGGCATGGCCGGCTGGCTGCTCTGGACGGGGCCGTTCCTCCTGTTACTGGCGGGACTGGCCATCGGCCTGCGCATTGCCACGGGGCGCAGGGCTGCTGCGGCCCCGGTCGAGCCGGAAGACGCCTAGTAGAGCCCTGCCGGGACAAAGACTGTTCCGCCAAGCCAGACAATCCACCCACCGAGCGCAATGAAGGGCCCGAATGGAATGGGCGTCTCGGCGTCTGCCTTGCGCATCCCCATTGCCGACAGGCCAAGCACGCCGATCAGGGCCGATGCCGAGGCTATCAGCATGATGGGCGCCAGTCCGGCCCAGCCGGTCCACACGCCCAGTGCGCCGAGCAGTTTCGCGTCTCCGCGCCCGAGCCCATCGCGGCCCCTGAACCGCCGATAGGCAACTTCCACGGCGACCAGCACGCCATAGCCGGCCAGCCCGCCGATGAAATGCGGCTGCCAGGCATCCGCCCGATGAAGCCAGACCATTGCGATGCCCAGCAGCACCGTCAGACCGGTCAGCGGATCGGGCAGGGTCAGCGTACGGATATCGATCACGGCCAGCGCCAGCAGCAGGCCGCCCAGGCCAAGCGTCAATACGAGCGTGTCATCTGGCGCAAAGGCAAATGCGCTGGCCAGCACCACCAGTCCGGCACAGAACCAGAGAAACAGTGTCAGCGCATTGGGCAAGGGCGGTATCCTTCTGCCTGTCCGGGGAGCATTCGCTTCAAGAGCATTGGCCGATCCGGAAATCAACGTGCCCGCCCGTTTCAATCTGTGAGACAGGGAAGAAAGGGATGCCGACGCCGCTCCCATAACACTCGTCAGCTGGGTGGGGACGCGCTTGACGATTGCAATGGTCCGGAGCGGATGTCCTGGCAGGGACACTATAACTCCGGTGGCGAATGCCGCAGCGCCTGAAACAGGGCCAATGCGACGCCGGCAAGAGGTGAAGGGGCGTTCCGAGAGAGTGCCGGGTGACGGAAGGGCCCCTGCCGCGTGGCGGTGAAGACGCTCCCTGATCCGATACCTTTGGTCAGCCCCAAAACCGATCTTGTGGCGGAGAATGGGCGCAAAATGCGGACCGGACAAGGGGTTTTCAGTTGTTTCGGGAAAAACCTGCGGAGAATCAGGTAGGTGTATGGTGTCTGATTCGTTCATGCTCAGATTGCCGTGTGAGACCGTCAATCAAGGCCGTCGGCCAGGGGGGCCGGGGATTGCGGGACTGACAGACACCGGGAAATCGCCTTACTGTCTTTTAATGACCACAATGCTTGTGGCAGGTTTATGTTGGCCCACATGCCCAATAGCGGTAAATTTTTCAGTGACTTGGAGACAGTAATGAAGACAACCGGCATCTCGAGACAGGCCATGGTGGCGGCGCTGGTCGGCGCAGCAATGGTGGGCTCGGTCGCTCTGGCCCCGCAGGTCTTCAGCCCTGAAGCCGGGGCGCAGCCGATCCAGATCGAGGCGCCGCGCGGAGCGCCGCTCAGCTTTGCCGACCTGATCGAACAGGTCGAGCCCGCCGTGGTCAGCGTCAACGTGACGACCGAGCGCGAGGTCAGCCGGCTTGGCGACATGCAGCAATTCTTCGAACAATTCCGGGGCATGCCCGGCCTGGACGAGTTCATGGAAGAGCGTCGCCAGGAGCAGGAAGAAGAGACGGAAACGCGCGAGGGCCGGTCCCTTGGCTCGGGCTTCTTCATCTCCCGTGACGGCTATATCGTCACCAACAATCACGTGGTCGAGGGCGCTACGGCCATTCAGGTCGTGCTGAAGGACGGGTCTGAACTGGACGCGGAACTGGTGGGCACGGATGCCCAGACAGATCTGGCCGTCCTGCGGGTCATCGAGACCGGTGAGTATCCGTTCGTGACGTTTGGCGACTCCCGCGCCATGCGGAAGGGGGACTGGGTTGTCGCGCTGGGCAATCCGTTCGGCCTCGGCGGCACGGCGACGGCGGGCATCCTGTCGGCAGACGGTCGCGAGATCGGCCCGGACAGCCCCTATACGGACTTCCTCCAGATCGATGCCTCCATCAACCGCGGCAATTCCGGCGGCCCGACCTTTGACCTGAACGGCAATGTGGTCGGTGTGAACACGGCGATCTTTTCGCCGACGGGCGGGTCTGTCGGGATCGGCTTTGCCATCCCGGCAGAACTCGCCGAAGAGGTGACGCAGGCGCTGATCAAGGACGGCAAGGTGTCCCGCGGCTGGCTGGGCGTTGCCATTCAGGACCTGACCGATGACATGGCCGAGGCGCAGGGCCTGAAGGATGCGAAAGGCGCGATCATCGCGGACGTGACCGGCGGCAGCCCGGCCGAAAAAGGCGGGCTTGAGCGCGGCGACATCATCCTGTCCGTCAATGGTGACAAGGTGACCGACGCCACGTCCACCACGCGCCTGGTCGGCAAGCTGATCGCCAACACGTCGAACCGGTTCGAGATCATTCGCGGCGGCAAGAAGCAGACGGTCAATGTCGTGGTCGGCGAACGCCCGGCCAATCCGAACGCAATCGTCCGCCCGGCTTCCTCGTCCGATACGCCCGGCGTGAAGGCCGATGGCGCGACGATCACCGAACTCGGCGCCACATTCGAGCCGATGGATGACGAGCTGCGCACACGGCTCGGTCTGAAATCCGGCGAGAACGGCCTGGTTGTCACGGGTGTGACGAAGGAAGGCGTCATGGAAGATGCGGGCTTCCAGCCGGGCATGGTGATCCTGGAAGTGAACAACAAGCCGGCAACAAGCGTTGAGGCCCTGCGCAAGGCAATCGACGAGGCCAAGCGCGCCAAGCGGACGAAAATTCTGGTCGCGGTCCGGATCGGGCAGATCACGAATTATCGTACCATTGACCTGTCGGACGCCGAATAGGAGAGGCCGATGCTGGAGACTGTACAGGAAGACGCCATGCATGTGCTCGTGATTGAAGACGATATCGAAATGGCCAGCTTCATCGAGAAGGTTCTCGTGGATGCGGGCCACAAGGTGGACATGGCCACCGATGGCGACAGCGGCCTGGCCATGGCGCGGGCGTCCGAATTCGACGCACTGGTCGTGGACCGGATGCTGCCGGAGAAGGACGGGCTGACGCTGGTCAAGGAATATCGCGAGGCCGGCGGCAAGACGCCGACCCTGTTCCTGTCGGCACTGGGCGATGTCCAGAACCGGGTGCAGGGGCTGAAGGTTGGCGCGGATGACTATCTCGCCAAGCCGTTTGCCCCGGCCGAACTGGCCGCGCGTGTCGAGGCGCTGGGCCGCCGCCTGCCGGTAGAGCAGCAGGTGACGGTGCTGAAGGCCGGCGATCTGGAAATGAACCTGCTGACCCGCAAGGTCACGCGCGCCGGCCAGAAGATTGACCTGCAGCCGCGCGAGTTCCGCCTGCTGGAATACCTGATGCGCCACGCCGGACAGGTCGTCACGCGGACCATGCTGCTGGAGAAGGTTTGGGATTACAATTTCGATCCCCAGACCAATGTCATCGATGTTCACATCTCCCGCCTGCGCGCGAAGATCGACAAGGAGTTCGACGAGCCCCTGCTGCACACGGTGCGGGGGGCCGGGTATCGCCTGCAGGGCTAGACGCCCGGGCAGGCGGCTGGCACCAAGCACGGCATGAGACTCGCCCTGCCGACATTCCTGAAGACGACCACGTTCAAGCTGGCGCTGATCTACAGCGCCATGTTCGCGGCGTTTTCGGCTGCCCTTCTGGTCTATCTGTACTATTCGACGGTCTACTACATCCGCACCGAGAGCGAGCGGCGGATGGACCTCGAATTCGAACAATTGGGCAATGCCTATTTCACCGGCGGAATGGAACGGCTCAGCCAGTCCGTTCTGGAGCGGATGACCCGTACCGGATCGACCTATTTCTACTATCTCGAAGACTCGTCCGGCCGGAAGATTGCCGGCCATTTCGGGCGCATGCCCACGACGCCGCCGGCTGCGGATGTCCAGACAGTGTATTTCGAGTTCCGCCAGCAGGAGCCTGACGGGACGGAGATTTTCCGCCCGGCCGCCGGGCGGATTGTGCGGCTGCGCGACAATGGCGGGGCATTGCTGGTGGCCTTCGACACCGCCCAGCAGACCGCCATTGTGGGCCGCATCCAGCGTGCCATCGTGATTGCCGCACCGATCGGCCTGCTGTTCTCGCTCCTGGGGGGCATTCTGATTTCGCGCGGGGCGGCCCGGCGCGCCGATGAACTGGCCCGGACGGCCGAAGCCGTGATGGGCGGAGAACTCGGCCGGCGCGCGCCCGTGCGCGGATCCGGCGACGAGTTCGACCGTCTGGCCTCGCGCCTGAATGCGATGCTGGACCAGATCGAGAAACTGGTCGAGGCGACGCGCAATACCGGCAACGCCATCGCGCATGATTTGCGCTCGCCCTTGTCGCGCCTGCGCAACCGGCTGGAGATCTCGCTGGCGGAACCCATGTCGCAGGAACGCGCCGAAGCGGCCCTCGAGGAAACCGTTCTGGAAGTCGACCGGGTGCTGGGCACGTTCAACGCCATTCTGCGCCTTGCCAGGCTGGAGGCCGGAGCCGAGGGCGAACGTGTGCGCATGGATGTGTCGGAACTGGGCGAGGAACTTGCCGAACTGTTCGACCCGGCCTGCGAGGAAGCCGGCCTGACCTTCAAGAGCCAGATTTCCCGCAATCTGGTCATCCTGGCTGACCGCGACCTGGTGGGGCAGGCCCTGTCGAACCTTCTGGACAATGCCGTGAAATACACACCCGAAGGCGGCGCCATCACCTTTACCATTGCGCGTGGCCCGAATGGTCATGTCGACATGATTGTCACCGATTCCGGCCCCGGCGTGCCTGCCGAGGCGCGCGAACGCGTTGTTCAGAGATTTCAGCGCATGGATTCCGCGCGTACTCAGCCGGGCTCCGGCCTTGGCCTGGCGCTGGTGGATTCTGTGGCCGACATGCATGGCGGGCAGCTGATCCTGACCGATGCCGGCGGCCCTCCCGACCGGCCTGGCCTGAAGGCCATCCTGCGCCTGCCGAGAGCTTGAGGCCCCCATGCTGACACTTGCCCCGATTGCCACCACGCCCGAGGCCGCGCTTGCACGGGCCCTGCCGGCAGCGCCTTATTTGCGGCGGCTGCATGATACCGGCGTTACGGGGCATTGGCGCGATGCGCTGCAGGCCGTTCGCGACATTCCGGCCGCCCTGCCGGAGGCCGAGGCCATGGCGGCCATGCGGCGCGCCAAGGCGCAGCTGCACCTGTCTCTGGCAGCGGAAGACCTGTCGGGAACGCTGCCGGTCATGAGTGTGACGCGCGCCTTAAGTGAATTTGCCGAAGAATGCCTGGAGGCCGCCCTGCGGGTGACGCTGGCCCGCCGGTCTGTGGACGGGGCAGGCATCTTTGCCGTGGCGCTGGGCAAGATGGGCGCCTATGAGCTGAACTATTCCAGCGACATCGATATCTGCGTCTTCTACGATCCGGACGTCTTCATGGCCGGGGATTTCACCGCCGGGGAGATGGCTCAGCGGATTGCCCGCGACATCGTCCGCATGATGCAGGAGTTGACCGGCGACGGATACGTATTCCGCACCGATCTGCGCCTGAGACCAGACCCGTCCTCGACGCCGCTGGCCGTGTCGACGCGCATGGCCGATGTCTATTATGAAAGTGTCGGCCAGAACTGGGAGCGCATGGTCTGGATCAAGGGACGCCCGACAGCCGGAGACCGTGCGTGTGCGGAGCGCTTCCTGAAGGTGCTGACCCCGTTCGTCTGGCGGCGCAATCTGGACTATTGGGCGATTGGCGACATTCAGGCCATCAAACGCATGATCAACAGCAAGGTCGGCAGTGCCGGTCTTGAGACCGTGTCCCCGGATGTGAAGCTGGGGCCGGGCGGCATTCGCGAGGTCGAATTCTTTGCCCAGACGCAGCAGCTGATCCTTGGCGGACGCCAGCCCGAACTGAGAGACCGTACGACGCTGGGCGCTTTGGCGGCGCTTACGGCGGCCGGTGTTGTAGAGCGGCGGACAGCGGACGAACTGGAGACCGCCTATCTGGCGCTACGCAATCTGGAACATCGCGTGCAGATGCGGCGGGACGAGCAGACCCATACCGTTCCGGCCGGGGAAGATGACCGGCGGGATGTCGCGATGCTGTGCGGCTATGAGGACCTCGCCGCCTTCGACCGGGACCTGCAGGCGACGCGGCGCTGTGTGCAGGCGCATTATGATGCCCTGTTCGCCCATGAGGACCGCGCGCTGGACGAGAGCCCGCTGGGCAATCTCGTCTTTACCGGCGTGGATGATGATCCGGGAACGGTCGAGACATTGGCGTCCCTCGGGTTCAGTGATCCCAGCGCAGCGATCGAATCGATCCGGTCGTGGCATCGCGGACGTGTGCCGGCAACCCGCACGGCGCGCGGCCGCGAATTGCTGACCGCCCTTCTGCCGGGCCTGCTGGCCGCCATGGGGCGGACCGGTGAAGCGGATGAGGCGTTTCGCTGGTTCTCGCGGTTCTTCGAAGGTCTGTCCTCTGGTGTGCAGACCTTGTCCATGCTGCTGGCGGAGAAGACCCTGCTGGACGATCTCGTCGCCACATTGGCGCTGGCGCCGCGGCTGGCGCAGATCCTGTCACGCCGGCCCGATTTGCTGGAGGCGCTGGTCAGCCGTCAGGAGCCGCCGCGGCCGGACATTGACGACTCCTTCGATTTCGATGCCGCACTGGATGCCTGGCGGCGCTATCACCGGGAACAGAATTTCCTGATCGGCCACCGATTGCTTCACGGCCTGATCAATGCCCGTGATGCCGGAACGCACTGGTCGGATCTGGCAGACGAGACCATTCAGGAGATGGCGGCGGCCGCAGAGCGGGAAACGGCGCGGCGCTATGGTCCGCCACCCGGCAGCTGGGGCATCTTTGCCATGGGCAAGCTGGGCGGGCGGGAACTGACCGCCGGGTCAGATCTCGACATCCTCGTCATCTATGACGCGGACCCGATGGAGGCGCAGACCTGGTACACAAGATTCACCCAGCGCCTGATCACGGCCCTGACCGCTCCGACGGCGGAAGGCGAACTTTATGAAGTGGACATGCGGCTGCGTCCGTCCGGAGGGGCCGGGCCGGTGGCTGTCAGCGTGCCGGCCTTCGATCGCTATCAGAACCAGGATGCCTGGACGTGGGAGCACATGGCGCTGACCCGGCTGCGCCCCGTGGCGGGTGACGAGGCGCTGGGATACCGTATTCTGGACATCGCCCATGATGCCATTGTCGCACGGGCGGCCCGCGATGACGGGACCATCGCCAAGGATATCACGGACATGCGTCAGAGGCTCTATCGCGAAAAGCCGGGCAAGGGGCTGTGGGATCTGAAATCCGCCGAGGGCGGTCTGGTGGATGCGGAATTCGTCATCCAGCAGGACATGCTGCTGGCAGGCAGGCCGGACGCGATCCTGGCCAATACGCGCGCCGCGATTGCGCAGGCCAGCCTGCCGGAGGCTGACCGGGCCGTGCTGGAAGAAGGCGTTGTGTTCCTGCAGTCGCTTCAGCAGGTGCACCGGCTGGCTCTGGGCGGCGAATTGACCGCTGCCGACCTGCCTCAGGGCCTGAAGGAACGGCTCTGCCGGTCTGTTGATCTGCCGGATTTCAGTGCGCTGGAAGCAGAAATATCATCAATAAAATCAAGGATTCATGGCCTGACCGTAAATAAACTCCAGCTTTAGGCGACGGATTATCAGATGGCCCCCGTTCAATATGCGATGGGTGAGTTAATCAAACGGAGTTTATTCCATGAAACGCACTATTTTTGCTTCTGTCTCGGCCGCCGCCATTGCGGCATTGGCCCTGCCCATGATCGCTGCCGCCCAGCCGGGTGATGGTCCGCGCGGCGACCGCCCGCATGGTCCGCGCGGTGACATGAAAGCGATGATTGCCGAAATCGATACCAATGGGGATGGCAACATCACCCAGGCCGAAGTGGACGCGCATCGCGCGGCCAAGTTTGCCGAGATCGACACCAATGGTGACGGCGCCCTGTCCCAGGCCGAACTGGAAGCGCATCACGAAGCCAAGCGCGCTGAGCGCGAGGCCGAGCGGGCCGAACGCAAGGCCAAGCGCAAGGCGGAACTGTTTGCCAAGCTGGACACGGATGGCAATGGCACGATCAGCGCCGAAGAGTTCAACAGCCGCGAGCATCCGGGCTTCGACCGCGCCGATGCGGATGGTGATGGTGTCGTGACCAAGGAAGAGCTGGACGCGATGAAGGCCAAGATGAAAGGCAAGCGCGGCAAGTGGCACAAGCGCGGCGACGCCCCGCAGCCCGAATAGGATTGTGTCACCGAATGGGCCGGAAGTGTGCGATGTCTCTGCGTAGATTTCCCAGATATGGCGATATGCTTCCGGCCCGAATTCGGTTAGGCAATCAGTCTTGGCTTTCAGTTCTGATCTCGACCGGATTACACGCGCGGCAGCGGGCGACCCCGCTGCCGTGTCCAGCCTTGTCGACCGCTACAGCAGCGGTGTTCTGGCGCTCGCCACGCGCATGCTGGGCGATGCCGCGGAGGCCGAGGACGTGACACAGGAAACCTTCCTGCGGGCGTGGAAGGCCCTGCCGACCTGGGAACCGCGCGCGAAATTCTCCACCTGGCTGCACCGGGTGGCGCTCAATCTCTGTTACGACCGGCTGCGCAAGCGCCGCGAAGTGACCATGGACATTCTGCCGGATCAGACCGATCCGGCGATGAATCCGGCAGACCTGCTGGACCAGTCCCAACGCGTCCGCGCGGTGGAAGATGCCATCTCCCACCTGCCGGAACGCCAGGCGGCAGCCTTGACGCTGTGTGCCCTGCAGGGACACTCTCAAGCCGAAGCAGCCGACATCATGGATGTCAGCGTGGAGGCACTCGAAAGCCTGCTGGCCCGTGCCCGACGCACGTTGCGCGCCAGCCTGTTGGAAAGGGCCGCATCATGAGCGGACAGACGATGACAGATGACCGCTTGCTGGCCCTGATCGAGGCCTATGGCGCCGATCCCGACCTGTTCCCCGAGCGGGAACGCGATGCTGCACGCGCGCATCTTGCTGCAAATCCCGGCCGGTTCGCTGCGGCCCTGGAGGCGGCGCATCGGATGGATGCGCTTCTTGGGGGACTGCCCGATATCGTTACCCCCGACCCGTTGCGCAGTGCCCTGATTGCGTCGGCGCCCAGACCGGCGGCGGCGAAGCGTCCGGCCTGGAAACTGCCGGCCTGGATCCCGGCAGGCGCGCTTGCGTCTCTGGCGGTGGGCGTATTTGCCGGTTTCAGCATGGCCCAGCCCGTGACAACCCAGGATGAATCGGCAGAGGCGCTGGTCTATGCCTCGCTTGGCTTCGACACGTATGCCTTCGAACTGGAAGAAGGGACGACTCAATGAGCGAGACGCCAGAACGCAGCACTCGCCGGATTCCCTTCTGGCTGACGGTGTCCCTGTTGTTCAACCTGCTCCTCCTGGGCCTGGTGACCGGCATGGCGCTGCGGCAGATCCCGGATCGTCCGGACCGGGGCGACCGGCCGCGCTATACCAGCGAGATGAACCCGGAAACCCGCAAGGCCATGTTCGGCCTGATGCGCGAATCCTATCGCGAGACCCGCGCGGAACGGGAGGTGCGTGATGCGGCCCGCCGGGCGCTGGCCGAGGCGCTGAAAGCCGAGCCGTTTGACTCCGACCGCGTGCGCGCGGCCTTTGCCGACCTGCGCGAGGCCGACAATGCGGTCCATGCCGCCACGCATGATGCGATGATCGTGCGCCTGCAGGCCCTGCCACCGGAACAGAGGCAGGGCCTGGCCGACATGCTTGGCCGCGGATCCGACCGGTCGCGCCGCAATGAGCGCCGCTTGCCGCCCCCGCCGCGAGACTAGGGGTTTTCATCTGCCGCCTGCCGTTCCAGACTGGAGTCAAAACCGGAGGGCAGGATGAAGGAATATGCGGCATTTGATGCGTTGGGGCTGGCAGAGCTGGTCCGTACCGGGGAAGTGTCTTCAAAGGAATTGCTGGACGAGGCCGTCTCGCGTGCACAGGCTGCGCAGGCCGAGCTGAACTGTTTTTCCGCGCTCTATCCGGACCTCGCCGAAGCGCAGATCGCCAGCGTGCCGAAAGAGGGCCCCTTCGCCGGCGTGCCCTTCCTGACCAAGGACCTTGCTGTCGCCATCCAGGGCGCACCTCTGACCAATGGCTCCGTCAGCTGGAAAGGGCATGTCGCCGAGCGGGATTCGGTGCTGACCGAGCGCTATCGCAAGGCGGGCCTGGTCATGTTCGGGCAGACGACCAGCCCGGAATTCGGACTGACCACGACCACCGAGTCGACGCTGTATGGCCAGACCCGCAATCCGTGGGATGTGACCCGCACATCGGGCGGGTCGTCCGGAGGCGCGTCCGCAGCCGTCGCCGCCGGCGTTGTGCCGCTGGCCCAGGCGAGCGATGGCGGCGGATCGATCCGCATTCCGGCTGCCTGTACAGGCCTGTTCGGCATGAAACCGTCGCGCGGGCGCACCCCGATGGGGCCGCTGCAGACCGAGAACTGGAACGGCATGTCGACCGTGCATGCCGTCAGCCAGACCGTGCGGGACAATGCCGCGCTTCTCGATGCCTCGCATGGCCGCGAAACCGGCAGCCGCTATGTCGCGCCGGCGCCCGAGGGCACGTATCTGCAAGCGGTCTCGCGCGATCCGAAACCCCTCAGGATCGCCCTCTGGCGCACCGCGCCGAACGGCACGGAGATGAGCGCTGAAGCGCGGGAAGGGGTCGAATCCACTGCGCGCCTGCTGGAGGGGCTTGGCCATGAAATCGTCGAGGCGGCGCCGAGCCTGGACGGTGAGGCGCTGGGCAAGGCAGCCCTGTTCACCATCTCGGCCAATGTCGCTGCGGCGATCGATGCGCGGGCCGCCATGCTCGGCCGCGAGGTGCGCGAGGACGAGCTGGAGCCGATCACATTTGCCATGGCCGGGCTTGGCCGGACGGTGCCGATGGTGGAGCTGGCGCGGGCGAACAATCTGTTCAACCTGACGGCCATCCAGTTCGAGCAGTTCCTGGAGGATCACGGCATCGATGTCATCCTGACACCCACCATTTTCCGCGCGCCGGACCCGCTGGGCGTGCTCGCCCTGACGGCGGACCCGGACCGGATGAGCGAAGCGGTGGCCAGTTTTGCGCCGCTGTGCCCGCTGTTCAACCAGATCGGCGCGCCCGCCATGTCCGTGCCCCTGCACTGGACCGACCCGACCGATACCGCCCCGCAGGGCCTGCCGATCGGCATGATGTTTGGCGGGCGGTGTGGTAGCGAGGAATTGCTGTTCTCGCTGGCTGGCCAATTGGAACGGGCCAAGCCCTGGATTGACCGTTGCCCGCCCGTCTGGATGGGATGAGACAAGAAAGACGATACAATATGATCAGACGTTCAACCTGTGTGGCACTTGCCGCGCTGATGGCCTTGCCGGCGCTGGCCTGGCCGATTTCGCCGGAGAATGCCGCAACCATATTGACCCGCGCCGGCAGCGAAGACGTGGAACTCACCTGGCTCGGTGACGATGCGGCTCGCCTGGATGCGAAACAGGGGGACTTCAAGTATTCCGTGCGCATGATGGATTGCGACGAGGCCAAGGTCTGTGCGAGTGCGATGATCTTTGCGACGTTCGAAATGTCAGGCGCGCCAGACCTCGCCATGTATCAGAAGACCAACCATTTCAATGACAGCTTCCCGTTTGGCCGCGCCTTCATTTTGCCACGCCCGGACCAGCAATCCTTTGCGTTGGGGGTCGACTATTCCCTCGACCTGAGAAACGAGGCCAATTTCGATACAGAGGACATGGACAAGTTCATGTCGATCCGTGACGCCTATATCGGTCATATGAGCAACGAGCCGTGACTCTTTCAGAATTCCAGACGCGCGCGGGCGGGTGCCATTGCGGCGCAGTGCGGTTCGAGGTGGATTTGCCAGCGGCCTTCGAGGTCGAAGATTGCAACTGCTCGATCTGCGCGATGAGCGGTAATATCCATGTCATCGTTCCGGCCAGCCGCTTCCGCCTTCTTCAGGGGGCAGACGGTCTCACGGAATACACATTCAACACGGGCGGCGCCAAGCACCGCTTCTGCAGGATTTGCGGCATCAAGAGCTTTTACGTGCCCCGGTCCAATCAGGACGGATATGCCGTCACCTGGCGCTGTCTCGATGACTGGATGGACCTTGATGTCACGGTCAACCGGTTCGACGGCCGGAACTGGGAACAGAATGCCCACACGCTGGCCCACAAGTCACAAGACTAGGGGGCCTCAGTCGAGCGCGTCCAGCACGCGGTGCATCTCGTCATCCGACCAGCCGAAATGATGGCCATATTCATGGATCACGACATGGCTGACCAATTCCTCCAGCGTGACATCGCCGCGGTCGGCCCATTCGAACAGGATCGGCATGCGATAGAGATGAACCAGGGGCGGGTCCGGGGAGGGGTGCGTGACGCTTTCATGGATCAGGGGTACGCCGGAATAGAGACCGGACAATTCCAGAGGATCCTCGATCTGCATCTCGTCGAGAAGGGCTGCGTCGGCATAATCCTCCACGACAAGCCGCACCCCGGCCGCAGCGGCCTGCATCTGTTCCGGCAGCCGCTTCAGGCAGGCCTCGGCCGCGTCCAGTATGTCCTCGGCCGTGGGGGCGAAGCCGGGCAGGCGGTTCACTTGATGATCACGGCGGTGCCGGAGACCGACACCATCATCATCGAGCCGCCCTGACCGACGACTTCATAGTCGATGTCCACGCCGACCACGGCATTGCCACCGCGCCGGGCCGCTTCCTCGCACATTTCGCGCGTGGCGACTTCGCGGGCTTCGCGGATGGTTTTCTCATAGGCTTCGGACCGGCCGCCCACGACATCGCGAATGCCGGCGAACAGATCCTTGAAGATATGCGCGCCGATAATGGCTTCGCCGGTCACGAGGCCTTTGTACTCGGTGATGTCATGGCCCTGCAGGGTCGGGGTGGTCGAAACGATCATGTCTTGCTCCATTATTATTGTTTATCAATAATAACTGGGGAGAGTGTTCCCGGCTTTCAAGAGGTTTTTCCTTTCAGAAAAAGCGCCTTGATTGGTTTCGCGCACAATTCGATGACAGAGGGGCGGGGCGCAACTGCAAATTTGTGCGCAAGGAGTCCGCCCCAGAGAAGCATGATCGACAACCCTGCCAAACGGCTGTCCAAAGGATGCAGCAATGCGTACAGACCGGCACTCGCCGCAGCCACCAAGATCAGGACACAGCTAACGGAAGCGACATCCGCAAGGATTTCCTCAGCGGCTGTTGGCTTCCGTTCCAATTCCTATTCCGCCGCCGCTTTCGTACCGTCGTTTCCGTCCAGCACTTCCAGCATCTTGATGGCGCTGTCGGCGATGACGGTGCCCGGCGGGAAGATGGCGGAAGCGCCGGCGGCGTAGAGCGCGTCGAAATCCTGTGGCGGGATGACGCCGCCGACAATGATCTGCGTATGCGCCGCGCCTTCATTGCCCAGTGCGCGTTTCAGTTCCGGCACCAGCGTGAGGTGGCCTGCCGCGAGCGAGGAGGCGGCGACGATGTCGACCCCGGCCTTGCGGGCATCGGCGGCGGCCTCTTCCGGTGTCTGGAAAAGCGGGCCGATCTCGACATCCCAGCCAAGGTCCATCAGCGCGGAGGCGACAACCTTCTGTCCCCGGTCGTGTCCGTCCTGGCCCATCTTGGCGATATAGACCTTCGGCTTGCGGCCATGTTTCTTTTCGAACTCTGAGGCGAGCGTTGCGGCGGCCTCGGCCTTGTCATCGCCCTTCACGCCGCCACCATAGACGCCCTTGATGGAGCGGATGACGGCCTGATGGCGGCCCTGGCTGCGCTCAACGGCTTCGGAAATCTCGCCCACCGTGGCCTTGGCGCGGGCGGCATCCACGGCCAGCGCGAGCAAATTGCCCTCGGTGCCGGCGGCAGCCTTGGCAATTGCGTCCAGCTTGGCGGTAACCTCGGCCTCGTCGCGTTCGGATTTCAGGCGAGCCAGCTTGTCCAGCTGCATGCGACGCACGGCGGCATTGTCCACCTTCAGCACGGGGACGTCTTCTTCCTCGTCCAGCAGGAATTTGTTCACGCCGACCACGGTCTGCGTGCC